>Ga0265292_1000192_pt1 | contig 109901 bp, 98 predicted proteins | sample Munlanlewell296A_FD_189080 | JGI IMG/M metagenome (GOLD analysis project Ga0265292, IMG submission 189080) | Leachate microbial communities from a municipal landfill in Southern Ontario, Canada - Leachate well 296A | ecosystem: Engineered > Solid waste > Landfill > Unclassified | place: Canada... | reverse complement strand
TTTTTGTATTATTATTTTCTTTTGAGTTGCCTGCTTGTCAAAGTGCCAGCTCTGCAAAACTATGGGTGCAAAACTTGGCCGGATTATATCATATTTTTGAAAAAAGGAAATATCCTATAATAAAATTGTAACTTAAAACATTAAGGTTGACCAAAACGCCAGCATAAAATAGAATAGTCAAATAATCTTGGGTCGATAGCTCAGTTGGTTAGAGCGCTTCTCTGATAAGGAAGAGGTCGAAGGTTCGAATCCTTCTCGACCCACCATTAGGCCCCGTTGCTATGGGGTGACGGTGTGAGGATTAAATTCCCAAATAACTGACGACTTTAGGGTCTATATCTGTAGTAAAAAATTTTTTAAGAAGTCCGGGTTCTACCCATTTAACACGATCAATTTGATGGGTCTTCTCAATAATTGTGGTTTTAACTTTAACTGGTTCGCATTTAAAGTATTTTAAATGGACGTAAGGCTCCGGATAATCGCGCTCGGACATTTTATCGCCAACCTTAACTTCGTATCCGGTTTCTTCTTTCATTTCTCCGGCTAAAGCCTGTTCATCAGTTTCTCCAACGCGGACGTTACCACCTGGAAACGCCCAAGATAACACCTGTCCGTTAAATGCTTTTTCCGGATGGACACGACTAATTATTAACACCTTACCTTGGTCGTTTTTCATTACTCCAAGTACAATTTGTTTCTGCGTTTTAATGTCGTCCATATATTATTAGTTATTCAAAAGAAAAAAGGCAAAAAGAATGTTCGTTTAAAGATTTATAGCTTATCTTTGAACTTACCCAATCCTCAGTGAGTTTTTGAGGTTACACGCTTGACTTATGAGTTTCTTGGTCAAACGGTGTTAATTGGAACGCTTCGATCTAAAGATCGAAACCACCTTCCTCGCAAACATAAGTTTGCTCAAAAGTAAAACGGGCTCGCTTTGCGCTAGGCAATTAAAGTATCCGCTTTCCTTTTAACGTTTTTTTCTCCTTAGAAAGGAGGTGATCCAGCGCCAGATTCCCCTAGCGCTACCTTGTTCGCTTATTCCATTATTACTAATGGTGCTGACTATATCTTCATCCTAACAAACTTACCCTTTTCGTTATGAAAAGAGCCTATAAATCGTCCAAACTTTTCCCAAGAGTTACATAAGATGTAAAACCTGTAATAATTTGGGTCGACACTTATACTTGGTATATGAATTTTTCCACATTCGATCCCTAACTCCAACAAATAATTTCTTACCTGCTCTAAGTCATTAAAATCTTTCTGACAGAAGTAAATGTAATACCTTGTCAATAGATTTCTAGGAACACTCCCTTCCGCATCAAAATAACCCCTTATATAGTCAATTTTATCTGTTGGACTTGCGATTGCCGAATCTTTAAGAAGACTTTTAGCAAACTCAAGTATATAGACATTTCTACTCTTTCCCTCTTTATATATCCACGCTTTAGAACCCATTTTCTGAATTCCACGCTGAACACTTTCAAGAAAAGAAAGCGATTTTTGACACAATCGATAGGTATACCTTGAAGTGGTTGAATCATGTATCAAACCAAGTAAATAAGACTTTGTAATGTTAGGTGTCGGCGTTTTATGTAGGCTGTGATTTTCGTTTTGTTCGAAAGCGCTACATCTCATCATTAATATAATATCATCATATACATATATGACAACATATATTATGAAGAAGTCGATACGGGGTCGATCCAAGCTTATCGTAATGACAAATCTAGAAAGACTTCCCACGGTATTATCCGCTCAAAACGGACTTCACCGTTATTAGCCGAATTTTTTTACGAGATTACTCTCGTAAGTCGCAACACTCCATTTACACGACTTCACCCTCATCACTGGTTCTACCGTGAGCCCTACTAATGCAGAGATTTAGGATAGCCCCAGCTTTGCTGGCGTGACGGGCGGTGTGTGCAAGTCCCGAGAACGTATTCACCGGCGTATAGCTGACCGCCGATTACTAGCGATTCCAACTTCATGGAGTCGAATTGCAGACTCCAATCCGAACTGAGACGCGTTTTAAGAGATTTGCTCAACCTCGCGGCTTTGCTTCTCGCTGTGCGCGCCATTGTAGCATGTTTCTAGCCCCAGACATAAAGGCAATCCTGACTTGACGTCGTCCCCGCCTTCCTCCCTGTTACCAGGGCAGTTCCGCTAGAGTGATACAACTAACGGTAAGGGTTGCGCTCGTTAGCCCACTTAAGGGTACGTCTCACGATACGAGCTGACGACAGCCATGCAACACCTGTGCTATCATCCGAGGATCGTCCCACGTTTCCGCAGAACTACACACGATAGCATGTCAAGTCTGGGTAAGGTTCTTGGGTTAGCAGCCAATTAAAGAACATGCTCCACCGCTTGTGCGGGACCCCGCCAATTCCTTTGAGTTTTAGCCTTGCGACCGTACTCCCCAGGCGGCCTGCTTAACGCGTTAGCTTCGACACCCAGAATAAATCCAAGTATCTAGCAGGCATAGTTTACAGCGTGGACTACACGGGTATCTAATCCGTTTTGCTCCCCACGCTTTCGTCTCTCAGCGTCAGTACATCCCCAGACAGCTGGCTACCCCCTTGGTGTTCCCTATGATATCAACGCATTTCACTGCTCCACCATAAGTTCCGCTGTCCCCTAGATGTCTCTAGTCACGCAGTATTAAAAGCAGTTTCCCCGTTGAGCGGAGAGATTTAACTTCTAACTTACGCAACCGCCTACAGAACTCTTTACGCCCAGTAAATCCGGACAACGCTTGTACCCTACGTATGACCGCTGCTGCTGGCACGTAGTTTGCCGGTACTTTATCGAAGTTTACAACCCTAAGGCCTTCATCCTTCACGCGGCGTCGCTGCATCAGACTTTCGTCCATTGTGCAAAATTCCCAATTGCTGCCTCCCGTAGGAGTAGGGCCCGTGTCTCAGTGCCCTTCTGGCCGTACGTCCTCTCAGACCGGCTACCCGTCATAGGCTTGGTGGGCATTTACCCCACCAACTACCTGATAGGCCATAGGCTCATCCTTAAGCGTCTTACATTGCTGTAAAGCTTTAATCTTGCGATCACATAGAGTATTACTCCAGCTTTCGCCGGGCTATCCTCTACTTATGGGTAGATTCCTGTGTGTTACTCAGCCGTTCGCCACTATCCAATTATCTTGCGACAACTAAATCGTTCGACTTGCATACCTTAGGCACGCCGCTAGCGTTCGTCCTGAACTAGGATCAAATTCTCAAAGAAACATTCTTTTCGCCTTTCAACTTTAGAATATGAAATATTCAACTGAATTTGAAAGGACTTTTTCTTACCTATACTTTCATAATTTTTCAAAGAGCTCTCTACACCCTAATAAAAAGATTTAGGGGCAAGTCACACCATACCAAAACGCAGTGGCGATGTCAACAGCAAAGTGTAAACCTGTTAAAATATAGACGTAATGGATCAGAAATATGCCAGCAGGGCGGGAGGGAAATTAGAGTTTGCCTTAAAGTCGTTTAATGTTGATGTAAGCGAAATAGTTTGTGCGGATTTTGGGTCGTCAACCGGGGGCTTTGTGGACTGCTTACTGCAACACGGAGCTAAAAAAGTATACGCCGTGGAAACAGGTTACGGATTGTTGGATTGGAAACTCCGTAATGACCCGCGGGCTGTGGTAATGGAAAAAACCAACGCACTCTATGTGGAATTGCCGGAGAAAGTTGATCTGATAACAATAGATACTGGCTGGACAAAACAATCGATTATCTTACCTTCCGCGTACAGAAACCTTAAAGATGACGGACGAGTAATTTCTCTGGTCAAATTAAGTTTTGAGATTGGCAAAGATAATCGACAGATTAAAGAATCGATGCCTGGGAACGAAATCGAGAAGGTTCTAGAAAAAGTTGCGGACGACGTAGTTAAAGCTGGGTTTGAAATAGTCGACCAGACAAAGTCGCCTATTTTAGGCGCCAAAGGCAAAAACATCGAGTACTTATTCTACCTGTGTAAGCTCAATTGACTGGGTTTGAAAAAGTCGCGAAAAAGTGTCGGCCAGACCCTGCTTGTTAAAAAGCGGGACGCAAGTAATTAAGTCGATATGGATAGCTCCGTATTCCGGCCAAGTGTGGATTAACAAGTTTGAATTGGATAAAATAAAAGTAAGCGAGTAACCGTGGGGCTTAAACTTAAAAATCTCCGACTGCACCACATTAAGTTTGTGAATGTTGCAAAACTCCCCAGCCAATTTCTGAAGTTGTTTCTTGGAATCTAAGATATTGGCAGGTACTTTATTAAGTTTGAGTACAAAATGATCGACGTAGGGAAATTTTTCTTCTTGTTGCGATTCAAAGGTGTAGATGGTTGCAGGAGAAAGCACCGCTTGGGCATTGGTATGGGGAGTAGTTTGTAAAATATACAGGGTGCTGGCGTTTCCAACGGATTCCGCCCCTGTGTACCTAGCAAAGCTGTACAAAACATCCTCTTGCCACAATCCAAAGCGATTTATCATCTCCTGAACTTTTAAATATTTTTCAGGCGACTTAAAAGAAGCGCCGTAATGAATAAAAATATACTTTCCTTTTTGCAACCTTTGATCGTATCCCACAAGTTCGGTGGCGCGTTTAAGAAAAAGTCCAAAGCCGGATTTTGTGTAAGGAGGATCGGTTAAAACAATATCAAATTTATTAATAAAATGCTTTTCTAGACTGTTTCTAGCGTCGTAGGTTACAGTTTGTATATTTTTTATACCCAAAAGCTCTGCACCCTTTGTTATACCGCTAATTATGTCTCGATCGATTTCAAAAACGGTAATCTCTAGCTCAGGATTAATTAGGGCCAAAACTAAGGACACTAGGTCGTCATCGCCCAGAAGAGCAATTTTGGCTTCGTTGTACAAAAGGCCTTTATCCTTTACCACTAAAGCCTCAGAAACAGAAGTTTTAGCCGAGGCAAAAAATTGATCATATTCCCTTTTTGGATCGCTGGAACAAGTCTTTCGTACCTCTAATATTTTGGCCTCCAACTCCTTGTCGCCGTACTCCAAGAGAGACCATTTAAATGGTTGGGGGGTTTCTTTTGCCACAAATGCCTTACCAAGGTCGTTTAGAGTCAGGCTGTCCTCTTCAGTAGCGTCTAATAAGTCTCTAATCGATAGCTTGAACGCGCGCAAGGTTTCCTTAGGAAGTCCTGTAAGCGAGATTAGCCGAGAACTGCGTAATGGTACAAGATTCTTGAGAAAATAGAATATGCCCTCAATATGCGCTTTTCGCAAGGCAGGGTTTTTATATTGTATATCCAACATAGAAAGCATGTTTGGTATTATAAATCATCTCTTTAGGATGTCAAAATTCTATTCAAATTAGAGGAAACCCTATTGTATTTTTATATTTCTCGGTCAAACTTTAAACATGCGCATGATTGCAATTATCGTTATTTTTATTCTATCGACTTTTGTTGCTGTGACAGCAAAAACAAGAGCACAGGAGTCGGGAAGCTGGGAAAAACTTAACATTCCAAAGCCTTTTTATACGCTGGAGGTTACCCCTTATGGCATTTACGCCGGAGAATTTAACAGCAATTGGAACTGGAACCCGTATAACGGGGTTTTTGTGTCACACGACTTGGGAGAAAGCTGGGCGCAAAGCGGTTTAAAAGATCGTGGAGTAACCGATATAGCCTATGGAGACGGAGTTTTATACGTCACCATTTATTATTGGGGCATAGAAGATCCGCCGGGGCTTTATCGATCCATAGATAAAGGCGCGTCATGGAAAAAAATTGGTCCTGACTTTTCTTCTGCCAGCGTGGCGGTTTGTGGAGATAATATAATTTTGGGTGGCTACAGCCATGGACTCTGGTTATCACAAGACGGGGGAGACACTTGGGTACAAAAGTTGGGCGATGGCTGGTATGGTGGCGATATAACGAGTATAAGCGTTAGTAACAACATCGCTGTCACCTCGGATTACTATAACAACTACATTTCTAACGACTGCGGGGTTAATTGGGATGTTTTGGGCAAAAATGTTTCTGGATATTTGTCAAGCGTAAGCATAAACAACAACATTTGGTTGGCATGTAGCGGAACCACAGGCGGAATTTACAGATCCACAGATTATGGTGGAACTTTTTACCCAGTTGAAGGTTGGAGTCCAAATCCGTGCTACGCGGTAACTTATTACAACAGCGTGTTTTACGCGTCGTCCCACAGCAATCAAACGAGTTACTACAACATTTTAGAGTCGCTCGACAAAGGGCTAACCTGGCAAGACATTACACCGAACGACAATATAAATAACTATGTTCATAACCTTTCATGGTTGGCGTCGTCGCCAGGATTTATCTTTGCCACCAGCCCGGGAACAGGTTTATACCGCTATAAAGTCCCGCCATATGTGCCAAAAACCCAACCTTTTATTTCTAAACTTTGGTCGCGCAACAAAATGAGTGAACAAACAGACACCATAACCTCTTATTTTGACCATTCTTATCCCCTTCTGGCTTATCCTTATAAAAGCGAACCGGCGAAAGAATCGGATACCACTACAAATTTTTGGGGCGATAGGGAAAAAGCACCTAAATTATACTATTCAAACCACGATGGGGTAGATTTTGGACTCAAATATGGCAGATCCATTTTAGCGCCGGCTTCGGGCTACGCATCGTACTCGTACACAACGGGAGGCGGCTATACTATTAAAATTGACCATCAAAACGGCTATCAAACGCAGTATTTACATCTGCAAAAAGAGGGTCTGTTTGTTACTGTCAAAGATAAAGACGCCAAATGGATTGACAAGGGTCAGCAAGTTGGATTAGTTGGACTTACGGGTAATACCACAGGTCCGCATCTTCATTTTGGAGTACGACACGACAAAAACAATAATGGCAACTTTTTAGATGATGTACCTGATGGGAGAGTCGACCCTTATGCTTGGCAGGACGACACAAAAGAAGATCCTTGGGAAGTTTACAGCTGGACGGATGCTTTGGGCGACCATGCCGGGTCAGAAAGCGCTTATTTGTGGGAGGACTTTTTGGAAGTGAACTCCGTTTATTTATCAAAAGATGGGGGCTCGTTAGCAGGAGAAAACGCTATAGTAACGATTCCGGAAAATACTTTGGATAAAGAAATTACTCTAAGTATTCAAAAAACCGGTTCCAGTAATGTAGAACTGGCTAACAAGGTTTTTAAATATGTCCACGGAACTGCTCTGCTCATAAAAGCTTACGACAATGTGAAAAATCAAATTTACCAGTTTACTAACGACTTGGAGATTACTTTTGACCTATCACAAGCGAATTTTTCTAACATCGCTACGGAAACATTAAAAATAATGTACTTTGATCCTGGTGATATGATTTGGAATCAAGTACCAACAATATGGCACGAGGCAGAAAGACGGTTAACGGGCATTGTTAATCACCTTAGCGAATTTGCTGTGTTTGGGGAAAAAATTGACGCTAATCCTCCGGATACAACAATCAACATTACTGGACAGAAAGATGGAGACTGGTATACAGAATCGCCGATGTTTTCTCTTATCGCAGTTGACAGAGAAAACGAATCCGGAGTTGATAAAATATTTTATTCATTAGACGGAGGAGGCTCGTGGGAAGAGTATTTAACGCAAACACAGGTGGTAAAAGAAGGTATTTATGCAATTTTGTTTAGATCGGTGGATAAAGCAGAAAACTATGAACCCACTAAAGATTCTCCCCTTTTACGGGTCGATACTTTAAGTCGTTTTAAAGATGAGGTGATTTTACCGGATGGTTCCTTTACTATAGCCCCCTTATTCAACTAATCGCGAGAAAATATTAAACAGACATTTTAGGTGCAAGAGAGTCCTTTTGTTTAGCAAGTATTTCTCGAGCAATTTCTGATAATTTAAGGTAGTCACTATAGTACAACAGAGCTAAAGGAACCATTGGCCAAAGACCCTCTCTATCTAAAGATTCGATCCCAAAACTAGTAACTTGGGTAGGATCTTGAGCGGTTATACTACGCCAATATTCATCTATTGTGGTGAAAACACTCTGATAGATATACGCACGATATCTTCTTATCCCTTCGTGCCTCGTATATCTAAATTGATCGACTATTCCAATCATACTGACCCTGTGAAGGTAAGAGTAGACCGTTCTTCTCAAGTCACCCGGTCCAAAATTTGGATCAAGTCTGCTCACCTCTTCTGTGAGCTCTCTGGTAACCGTAGGCTCGTATATGGCCTTAGCATGTCCTCCTGGAAACACAAACTCACCTGTCTCTTGGCTTTTTCTCATAAGAACCGAATCCGGATCGAGTGCGTACCCACCGGCTTCACCAGAAAAACACGGAACATTAATCGAAACCTGTATTGGAGGCTGGGAAAGCAGTTGCCTCATCTCAACGTTATCAACTTGTGACCAACTGAATTGATTAGTTTCTCCCGTGAATATGCGACTAAAAGAAGGTTTTTCGGGTCGATAAACATTCTCTGGAAGACTTAAGGCTTCAACGATTTGCGTATGTAAAAAATGGGGAAACAGTTGTTCAAATCTTGGATCGCCGTCTACAGCTACTTGAGCCCAGTAGTAAGCATCGCCACTATCGTACCCCAAACTTCGCTCCAAAACATCCTTAGTAACTCCAAAAGCACGCGAACGTCCTTGATATCCGATCTTATTAACCAAGTCGTTCATAACTTCACTAAACTCTACCGGCTGTACAAAACCTTGCGGGTCTTCCACCAAAAACCTTTCTCCGTTTCTGAGTAATACATCGGTAAACACCCTCTCGCCAATTTTCACTCCATCTTGTATAATCGAGGACTCTTCAACTACAAACGGATATCTTACCGCAGACTCGTCAGCTACGCTTTCAGGTCGATAAATCGTCATAGGCCGGTATTTAAGCACAGAGTAGAAGTTTTTGCAAAACAATCAGAAAAGTTTCAATAAAAAATAACACCACCGCCTAAAACTTCATCGCCTGTATAAAAAACCGCCGACTGTCCGGGGGCAACACCAAAAGCTGATTCCTCAAGTTTAACATTGGCAATACTATCATCCGATAAGGTTACCTGCGCCTTGTAAAGTTGCCCAAGGTGGCGGATCCGCACATCGCAAGTAAAATCCTGTCGATCGTTCTCCATGGAATCCTCGTCGATAAAATGTATATCCGATATTTTGAAAGAGTCGCGCAAACAATCGTTGTAAAATCCTACAATAAGCTTATTCTGCGCAACATCTTTACCCACCACATACAACGGCAAACCAACGTATTTTTTAATCTCAAACCCGTGCCTTTGACCAATAGTGTAAAACCAAACACCCTCGTGCGTGCCTATAACATCGCCTGCTGACTTTAAAATCACTTCTCCCTGGCGCGGCTCAATTTCCCGCTTTAAAAACTTATTTATGTCAACCTCGCCCACAAAACAAATACCCATGCTTTCCGCCTTCTCCGCCACTACCAATTTTTGTTCTTTGGCGACTTTTCTTACTTCGCTTTTTTTCATTTCGCCAAGAGGAAAAAGCGATTTTGAAAGTTGTTCCTGCGTCAGTCTATACAAAAAGTATGACTGATCTTTACCGTCGTCCACACCCTTTAGCAATTTAAAGCGTTGGTCACATTCACCACGCAAAATCCTCGCGTAATGACCAGTGGCCACATAACCAAAACCTCCTTTCATGGCCCAGTCCAAAAAGAGTCCAAATTTAATTTCCTTGTTGCACAAGACATCCGGGTTTGGCGTGTGTCCAGCCCTGTACTCCGAGTAAAAGTGGTCTATCACCTTACTTTTGTACTCTTTTTCAAAATTCAAAAACTTAAATTTAATTCCCAACTGACCGCAAACAGCAACCGCGTCGCTCCTATCCTCGTTACCCTTACAGGTCTCGCTACTATATTCCCAACATTGCATGTGAACGCCTGTAACCTCGTATCCTTGCGACTTTAGCAGATACGCCGACACTGCCGAGTCCACACCTCCACTTAACCCTACTGCTACTTTTATGTTTTTATTCAACATGAGGGAATTATACCGCGCATCAATTGATTAATGTGCGACACAGCAAAACATCAAACAAAAGCAATACTCTCAACCTTTTCCTCTTTGTGTACAGGCAAGTCACACTTTTCCCTGGCAAAACTCATTGAGTCAATAATTTCATCAACTATCTCTTTTGCTTCGGTGAAAGAAAGCCGCCTAAAATTATGGGGAAAATAGTGAAAAACCAGATTACGTCCTTTTTTCCAAGTACTCCAAAGCCGTTCTGCTACTTTATTCTCTCCGTTTTCCGTAGCTCCCTTGCAGACGCGATTGTAAACAGAACCATGCTCCTTTACAAAGTGTGGATTTAATATTTTTCCGATTCTAATATCCTCCCCATAGTATTCCTCAGGTCGCATAAGTTTCATGTCAAGAAATAATTTCTTCAGAAACCCCTCGTAGGCTTTGGAAAAAGGAAAAACAAGGTAGGAATAATCGGACACTCCGTGAGGCATTTTGTGCACCTGCTCCATTAAAAACTCGCCATCTTCAACCAAGCCTTTTTGCTCGGAGGAAAGATATTCCCATAAAACTGAATCTCTAGGTATTACTTGCATTTTGTGAAACTACTTCCGCTCCGCTCCCCTAAAAGTTAGATTCGCGACAGACATCGCAGTGTCAACAATGGCAAATGTTTCTTGTGTACCAAGCAATCGATACGGTATCCCGTTCAGCGACTTTACTCCCAGCCTTATAAATCCGTAACCGTTCCAACCTACTGCCTTTTCAATAAAAACTTCGTGACCGTCCTCTGTTGTAGGAGCGCCACTTACCATTGCCCACCATTTTCCCGACGTTGCGGACTCTTGGCATTGCTCCTTTGTGTCGCACAGATACTCTGTTAGATCCCACGAGGAACTGGGAGAAATTACGGTAACTTTAATCCCATTAGTTCTATATTGATAAATATTTTCTGAACGGGCTTTAGCACCAAGCACCAATCCAACTAAATTTCTTGAGCCTAGAAACACCGCTACACCTACAACAGCGAGAATGGCAATTAATAAATAAGGGTGAGCAAAACCTCTGGGCATTTTTCTATTCGTGGGCATATGTAAATAAAAGCATAAATCGCGCGTATGTGCAATAATATTTTGATGAAAAATTTTAGTGACTTAAAAGTTGCCATCATTCACGACCAACTTACCCAGTATGGCGGAGCGGAAAGAACTCTGGAACAACTTCTGAACATTTTTCCTAACGCAGATATTTTTACGGGATATTGCAAACCTCAAAACATTAGCCAAAAAATCTTGAATCAACAGATCTTCTTGGGACTTGATAAAGAGCCTGTTTGGGTACAAAAATTATTTAATTATCTATCGTTTTTAATGCCGTTTGTTTTTGAGTCGTTCGACTTAAGAAGGTACAATATCATAATTAGTGAGGGTACAGCGTGGCCAAAAGGCGTTATTACAAATCCACAGCAACTTCACATAAGCTACATTTACACCCCGCCCCGATTTTTATACGGTTACGCCACAGAAGGTCAAAAAAGAGATGTTTGGTATTACAAACCGTTTTTAAAAGTTATTGACCACTTTTTACGACTTTGGGATTTCTCCGCCGCTCAACGCCCTGACTTTATACTTTCAATATCACAGGAAGTGGCAAAACGAGTAAAAAAGTACTACAGACGGGATTCGGCGATCATTTACCCACCAGTGGACATCAACACCCAAGCACCGCAGGAAAAAACATCGGAAAGCTGTTATCTTTGCATCTCCCGCCTTGCAGCGTATAAAAACATTGATTTATTAATCCAAGCGTTTAACAAAACCCACCTAAAATTAAAAATTGCCGGTACGGGAAAAGAAGAGGCCGAATTAAAAACAATCGCCGGAGAAAATATAGAGATGTTAGGGTTTGTGAATGAAACCGAAAAAGCACGGCTTCTGGCAAAATGCAAGGGTTTTATCTTCCCCACCGACTACGAGGACTTTGGAATTGTGTTAGTGGAGGCACTCGCACACGGAAAACCAGTTTTAAGTCATAGATCAGGTGGTCCGTTAGAAACTATTGAAGAAGGAGTTACAGGGATGTTTTTCGATGAGTTAAACGCAGAAACACTGTCGCAAAAAATAATGAAGTTTGACAAAAATATTGACGAGGGAAAATACAACGAGCAAAAAGCAAGAGAGTCAGCAAAAAAATTTAGCGCGGGAAGATTTAAAAACGAGTTTGGCGAATTTGTGAAACAAAGATGGGAGGAGAAACAAGATGCCCGAACTTCCTGAAGTCCACACCATCGCCTCTGATTTAAAGAAAAGTATTGAGAAATATCTTATTGAAGGGGTAGAAATTGAAAATGGGTATAAAGTTAACCCGAGTAACGAGGAATTTGTAAAAAAGCTTATAGGATCAAAGGTTGACAAAGTTGCACGGGTTGGAAAAAACATCGTGATTAAACTGGACTCAGATGACTATTTAACCTTTCACCTTGCCATGACAGGCAGAATTCTGTTAAAAGATCCAAAGTCGCCCAAAGACGCGCACCAAAAAATCCAAATCAAATTGTCAAACAAAGAGAAATGTTTAGCTTTAAGATTTTGCGATGCCAGAATGTTTGGAAAAGTGGGCATCTGGAACGGGCAGGAAATAAAAAGGCTTAAGGGAAAATACGGACCCGATGTAATTATGCAGGAGATTTTACCTATTAACTTTATGGAAAGGTTAAAGTCCAAAAACACCGCAATAAAAAACGCCTTGCTAGAACAAACAATTGTAGCGGGACTGGGTAATATTTACGCTACAGATGCTCTATGGATGGCCAAAATCCACCCGGAAACTAAAACCAAAGAGCTTGATATCAAAAGAACAACGGATTTACTCAGATCAGCAAAAGAGATTTTAACGGAGGGAATCCTGCATCGCGGGTCCACCTTACCAGACAAAGCTTATGTGGATGTTTTCGGTCAACCGGGAAGTCACCAGAATCATTTTAGAATTTACGGAAAATCTCGCTGCCCCGTATGCAAAACCAAAGTTGAGTATAAAAAGATTAACGGACGTGGAACTTATTTCTGCTCCAATTGTCAAAAGTGATCTTTCAAAGTCTTAAACTTACAAAATTTAGAAACCACAAATCCGTCAACTTAAGTTTTATTGACGGCGTAAATCTTATTGTAGGATCAAACGGGTCGGGCAAGACCAACGTTTTGGAGGCCATAAATCTTTTGTCCACGGGAAAATCCTTTAGAGCACATTACGATCAAGAAATGATTTACAACCCACACATAAATGATACCGAAAACGGCGTAAGCGATGTTTTTAACAGCGATCTTACTCAAAGGGAGTTTTCCAGAGTCTTGGGTACAATATCGAACAATAAAAATGAAGAGATATTGGAAATTATAATTGTCAAAGGCAATCCGTACACAAATTTGAGTCAAAAAACTTTTAAGGTTAATGGCACACCCAAGCCAATTTATGAAACCGCAAAGTACTTTCCCGCCGTGCTTTTTTGCCCACAGGATCTAGATCTTTTTAATGGTTCGCCATCTCTGAGAAGAAGGTTTTTAGATGATCTGCTCTATAAAGTCGACCAAAAATACAAAAAGGAACACACAATTTACACAAAAGCCATACGACAAAGAAACAGAATTTTGGAAAAAATCAATAAAACCGGGCGGGGTGATGATGAGTTAACCTTTTGGACCGAAGAAATTTTAAAGACTGGAACCTATCTGCAAGAAAAACGAGCAGAGCTTATACAAATCCTTGATAACAACATTGGACAGGTTTACTCCGATATATCTTCTCGAGCTACAAAAGTACATATTGAATACAAGATTAATCAAATAAACTTGGAGCGATTGAAGAAACATCGTGAACATGAAATTTACGCCAAAACCACGCTGGTGGGTCCGCACAGGGATGACTTTGACTTTTTAATAAACAACTTTAGCATTTCCCATTACGGCTCACGAGGTCAACAAAGAACGGGGGTTTTGGCTTTAAAAATTTGCGAGCTTGGTCTCGTTAATCAAAGAAATTCTACCTCCCCTGTTTTGCTGTTAGACGATATATTTTCGGAGCTTGATGATACGCATAAAAAATCGCTGGAAGAAGTCGTACAAAAACAACAGACTATCATCACCTCCACACACTCCGGTATTAAGACCCAAAGCACCATTACGCTCTAACACTTTACACTCTGCGGGAAATATGCAAATATTATGGAAAATGTTCTTGCCCGAGTACACGATTACAAACAAAGTATTAAAAAACATTGCCACGGTGGAATATGCTAAGGCTTTGGCAGAAAATACGCTCATTTTATCCACGGTAGAAGAAACCATTCAAAAGGAGGCCACTGTTGCCCTAATTAAAAGTGTCGGCGTGGAAATGGGCAAAGAATTTGCAGAAAACCAGCTAAAAATGGCGGTGGACGGACTTTTGCAAATTGTTCCCACGGATTTGGCTAACGTTGTGAAATCGGTGCTTGATACTTATTCCAGACAAGAAGATTACACAAATACCAGTTTAAAGCTGTTATATCAAAATCTAGTAGGCATAGAGGATCAAAATAAAGCGCCGTACAGAATACAAAAAATTCCTATGTACACTAATCCGGAGGAAATATTAGCCGACACCGTTGAGCTTATGGACTGGTGCCAAAGTGTGGACGCGTTAGAAACCCATCCAATAATCTTTGCCGGTGTTTTACGAGCCCGACTGGAAGTTTTATCCGTCTTTGAGGCTTATAACTCCGTGGTGAGTAATTTATTTACTAGAATGGCATTAAGATGGCGCGGTTACAATCTAAAGAATTTTATGAGGTACGAAGTCAGATATCAAGCTGACAAGCAGTCGTATCAAAAGGCTATTTATTCAATTTTTAAAGAGGGCGACGACTTAACAACCTGGCTGGAGTATTTTTCTGAAATCCTATCTTACGATGCCATGGATATAAAAGAAAAAGTGACTTTGGGCGAAAGACAAACCAAAACTGCGGTAGCACAGGGCTTAACGGACCTTACAGAACGACAGAGCAAGATCGTGCAGTACTTAAGCAATTACGGCATCATAATAAATAAAGACTTTGCGCTGCTGTTCCCATCAATTTCGGAAGATTCCGTTTTGCGTGACCTAAAAACCTTGATAGATAAGGGCGTGGTGGTGAAAGTAGGTAGCACCAAATCCTCCAAATACAAACTAAAATCGTAGGTGGTAAAATTCACTCGTGAAGTATTCAGGGTTTTGTGAATATCTAGAGCGAATGGAAAAAACCAGCAAGCGACTGGAAATTACTGACATATTAGCAGAACTTATCCAAAATCTTAGTGCCGACGAGGTTGAAGTGGGGATATTTTTATCTCTCGGCTATCTAAATCCTCCATACAACCAGATAAAATTCAATATGGCCGATAAAATGGTTTTGAGAGCTTTGGAACTCTGTTACGGTATCGAAAAGGCTAAAGTAGAAAAAACTTACTCAGATATGGGCGACTTAGGAGATTTAGCAAAAGTCTTTGCTGATGCTGCAGGACTCAGCCTCGATACTGAAGGCGCCGATTTAACGGTTCAAGCGATACATAATAAAATGGCTGCCTTGGCCGCAGACGAAGGGTCAGGTTCACAGGACAGAAAGGTGATTGCATTGTCGGACCTGTTAAAGGAACTGTCCCCCCTGTCAGCAAAGTATAGTATAAGAATTGTGCTTGGGACTACACGTTTAGGCTTTACAGAGCAAACTGTAATTGATGCACTGTCAAAAATACTAAGCGGAGACAAATCGAATAGTAGAAAAATTGAGGAAGTTTATAACATCCACCCGAATGTAGGCTTTATAGCAAAAATATTAAAGGTCGACGGAATTAAAGGATTGGAAAAAATCCAACTGGAAACCGGAGTCCCCGTGCTCTCTCAAAAAGCTCAAAGACTTTCTGATCCGGAAGAGATAGTAGAAAAAATGAACGGGACTGCTTGGACAGAGTACAAATTGGACGGAACGCGGGTTCAGCTACATATGGACAGACAAAAGATCGGTTTGGACAAGAAGTTAGATCAAAATAGTCTTTTCTCCTTTAATAAAGGCGCTATAATGGTAAAGACCTTTACGCGCAACTTAGAAGAAAACACCTACCAATTTCCGGATGTCGTAGAGTCGGCCCTAAACCAGATTAACGCCAAAAGCATCATTTTAGACGGGGAAGCTATTGGCCTTGATCCAAAAACCGGCCGATACATTCCTTTCCAAGATATGATGCAGAGAAAGCGCAAACACAACGTAGGCGACTATACCAAACAGATTCCATTAAAATATATAGTTTTCGATATTTTGTATCTAAACGGAAAGGATCTTACGCCTTTGAGCTTATACGAACGGCACAAAATATTAGAGTCAGCGGTAAAGTCCGGCGATGTATTGGAAATTGCCAAACACATTGAAACCTCCGATCCCGCAGAACTATGGCAATTCTTCGAGTCATCCAAGGAAAAAAACTTGGAGGGAATAATGATTAAAAACCTAAAATCTCCCTATCGTGCGGGCGCCAGAGAATTTAGCTGGATTAAGCTAAAACGATCGAATACTGATATTTTGGAAGATACCATTGACTGCGTAGTTTTGGGCTACTATTTTGGACGAGGAACGCGGGCCAATTTTGGCATTGGTGGCTTCCTCTGCGGTCTTTGGGATCCAAACGAGCAAGTTTTTACTACATTAACCAAGGTCGGAACGGGGTTAAAGGACGAAGAATGGGTAGAACTGAAAAAACGCTGTGATAAAATAAAAGTTAAGGAACCACCTAAGAATATTAAATTTCCAAAAGTTTTAACCCCAGATGTTTGGGTAGAACCTGAAATTGTGGTAGAGCTTGGGGGCGACGAGATTTCCGTGTCACAGAATCACACAAGCGGCTACGCTCTGCGGTTTCCCCGTTTAATAACTTTTAGGGACGACAAATCCGCCACGGACACTACGTCACCAAAGGAAATTTTGGCTCTCCACAAGTCGCAAAGAAAACCTGCTGATTAACCTCAACACTAACTTAGAGAAATATTTAACTTGCAGTCCAGCGCGGTAGCTACATTCTTTAAGAACCCAAGGGTTGGATTGTATAGTCCCGACTCTAACCTTGAGATAGCACTTTGTTTTGTGTGGAGCCTTTGAGCCAAACTTTTTTGCGTCATTCTTTTTTCAATCCTTTTCCTAATTACCGCCTCCATTAAGGCATATTCAGGTTCAAGCCTATCGAACTCTCTCTTTATTTCAGGATCTCTCAAAAGCTCCTCTTTGAATTCTTTTAAAGTAATCATGTTAGTATTGTATAACATATATGTTATATGTCAAGATTTTAACAAGATTTTTATTTTAATCAAGTCGCTCTTTAAACTTCTACCTTTGCAGAAAAGAATATGCTTGTAAACCTTTAAGTGACTTTCCGCCGGAATAACCCGGTAACTAAACCCATCCGAAATTACTTTCTCGTCCTCCTTCAAGGGCATGTTGTAGTAAACGCCTGGGTAAGTTATCGAACCATAATCTACCTCAATACCGCTTTTCTGATCGACATAACGATTTGCACCCATTGGACCCTCTCTCACTTTCGTCAAACCTAAAGAAAGAAGGAGTTTGCCAAAATTTTCCTCATCGATCCTTGTTCGCATTGTAAAATCAATGTCGCGAATATTCTTGATGTAAAACCCATTCCTTCCCGTGATCGCCCACGAGCCCGTTAGCCACAACCTCGTACCCTGTTTCTCCGCCTCTGTGTAAATCCTTTTTAGCAAATCAAAAGCCTCTAAAGTTTTTGTATTCGGATCGACTTTGGGCACAGGGACGATTCTAAAACCAAATTTCTCCAAACCAAACAAAATTATTAAAAATATATCGACAAAAATCTTCTTCACAGTAAGATTTTACCACTTCCCTTAAAATAATACTCGGGGTGACGAGGTCGATGTGTTTATCTGCGGGTTTTAGTGCCGTAAGTTAATTTGTTGAAAACTTCTTTAATAACAAACTTGGGCAAAACATCGTTATTGGTGGCTAGAAATGATGCCACTTGCTCCTTATGATACTTTATTAAACTCTGCGAAAGCCATGAAACCGCCTTAGAAATTAAAATATCCTTTTCCCCTTTAAGTCGTTCTAAATTCTTAAGAGCCAAATCCCCCAAACGCATGTCATTACTCCCCCTAACCGACTTGGTAAGCAAAACCAAACTAGCCCGTCGACGTGAGATATTAGTGTCACGGGACATTTTGTCGATGATTTTACCCCAGCTTCTCCAGTCGCCCAAAAGATCCTGCGCAGTAAAAGTACTTTGGCAAAGCGAATCCACCTCACACCAACCGGAAAGCCCACCAAGCCAATCAAAAGCCTGCTGCGAGGTAAACACAGGTTAAACGCCTTTTTATACTCCAAAAGTTTAGTGCCAAAAATTGCTCCTGTGTAATATTTTATGTCGGTTCAGAAAATCTTTAGCGATTTTCTTTTCCTGCGCGTTCTTTAAATGATAAAGCTTGTTTTGAGTACCTAAATAGCTCAACAAATTAAACCGCGATTTTCCAGCGTCGTACCACTTGAATTCCGATACAATTTCCTTTTGCATCTCTAAAATCGTCATTTAAATATTGTACTCCATCTTGTACTGTTCGGGCTTCGTGCTATACTAGAAATATGCAAGAAGGGGAAACTATTAAAAACGAAGTTACTTCGGCAAATTCGCAAAAACCTCAAATAGAACCAAATATTATGGCAGCACTTTCCTACGCCGTCCCACTAGTTATGGGTGTGGTGATATTTATAATGGAAAAAGAAAATAAATTTGTGCGATTTCATGCTTTCCAGTCCATAATTTTTGGACTTTGCTGGGCGGGCGTAGCGGCAATTGCTTCAAGTCTTCATGTATTGTTAATTGGCTTTGTGCTGTCGCCCCTAGTAACCGTAGCGGGCGTAGCTCTTTGGTTTTTCTTAATGTGGAAAGCTTACAACAACCAAGAATATCAATTGCCGTTTGTGGGCAAAATAGCGTACGACCAGACACACAAGTAAATGCAACCCATTTCCGACATTTTAAAACAAAAAGGCGTAGTTTCTGACCACCGCAATAAATATGAGTATCAAGCTTACGGAAATATGTTGGCAGACAAATTGCACGACCCAAAACACCGCACTCTATATATAAAACTGGCAAAGGAAGAAGACAGACGACTTCTGGACGCAGCACTATCCTTTGTTTTAGATACGGATAAAAGTTTAGGTTTGGGTAAACTTTTTATGTGGAAGTTAAAGGAGCTTAGGCAGAAGGCACTTCACGGCGCAGATTCTCCCGCGTTATAACAGCATCAACGACTGCGCTTCTCAAGCCAAAACCCTCAGGAAGCGTTCCAGCCAGCCCAACTGCTCTGGAGAAATCACGGTCCCTCATAGCTTCGCAGATACTGTTGACAACTACCGGTACTGCGGTGCGACCTTCATCATCGAGATGGCTGATACCCCCTGGCGCTGTCCTAACCATGGTCTTAAGAACATCGACATCTTCAGGCAGCTGCAGTCTCCCAGCGTGAAACGGCTGAACAACGCCTTTTTTCATGGCAGCGCTAGTATTCTTCCTGACAAGCACGCAGGCCACTGCTCCCCGTAACGGAGTTGCGATGTTGCGTAACGTCAAATCTGGATATTTCCCTTCTAGCTCACAAAAGTCCTTAGCGTACTCCGTTACTTCGGCGGCATCCCTACCTGATCTGGCTAACTGAACGGCAGCCGAAGATAGTGCCTCTGTAAGTTCACCGTTGGTCCTTACGTCCCTAAACATCTCTTCAAGGTCTCTATTGGCTTGTTCTCTGTTAGTATTACCGTAGGCTTCTTGCACCATACTAACTGCGGAATTGCTAGCACCCGATTGACTCTCATCAGCTCCTCTCATTGTTATAATTTAAAGTCTGCGAGTAGCTATGTCAATAGACGCAACAGGTAACGTAAAGTTGCACTTAGCAAATTGATTAATTTGTATTACAATAGATACAATGCTCAAAAAAACACTGGAACTTTACAAATTCTCCCTTCTCTTGGCAGTTTTTGTTTCAATAGCAATTTTGGCTTTTACTGTACAAAAAGATCCTTTTCAAATTGCTATGGTTCTTTTAGGAACTCTGGGCGGAGCTTTCTTTTTAGACCTTGACTACATTCTGCACGCCTATTTTCTGGAACCAACAAGTGAGTTTGGAAAAAGTGTTCAAGGTTTTATTCATTATAAAGACTTTAAAGGACTTGCCAATTACATTTACTATCACAAAAATGACCTTAAAGAGAAAACTTTAAACAGTGCCATCTTTCAGTTGGTCTTGGGCGGGGCAAGCATTTTAGTAGTGTCGTCCACAGCCAGTAACTTTGCCAAAGCCCTGGTAATTTCCGCTTTTGTAAACTCTATGTACCGATTAGCAGAACAACATTTTGAATATAAAAACACAGTCGACTGGTTCTGGGCTTTTAAAAAAGCTCCCGATAAAATGGGTTTAGTGATTTATTCCGCTATGCTTCTGGCTGTACTAATTTTATCTTTCTTTTTGATTTAGGCTTCAAAGCCAGAAACATATACTATAAGAACAATAGCTTTCTCAACAAAATACGGAGAATCCGAAGAAAGACCAGCAAAAGGTAGTCCCGAGGCCCTAAAAAAACACTGTAAAGATGCCTTAAAGGCCGTGGAGTCCGCATCAGAATTTCGGAGAATTGAGCTGAATGCAGGGTTGATCGGAACCCGTTGGGGAAACGGCAGACGCGCAGATTTAGCAGAAGAAATGTGTGTTACTGCCGAAGATGCGGTTAGACTTTTTGGGCATGAAAGTGAGTTCGACTTTAGAGGAGCTAGTATGGCTTACAGTGAAGGTGGATTTGGATATAACGCGGACGTACCTACAAACGAAGAAGAAGCCTGCTTGGCAGTATGTATATATCTTGCGGTGGCTAACGATCTAGATGTCGTTAGACAACACCTCATTAATATGCGCGCTCTTGCAATCGCTCGAGATCTAGCAGAAAGTATGGTGGAACCAGGGGAACTTGCATTAAGCTTGGGAAGAACACAACTAAGAAACGCCGCCGCTTCACACATCCCTGAGGTAACCATAAAAGTAAATGGGGAACCGGACCTTGCGGAAACAGTTCTCGAAGCATGCGGTTACGTTGCCGAACGAATCCAAGAACAAATGCGAGCATGGAACCGATAGCCTAGAGGTTCTTTGCTGTAAGATAAATTAAAGTATAATGAGGTCATGTCCCAAGGTTATAAAGGACTCACGCAAAGCGAGGCACAAAAAAGGCTTGCCCAATACGGTCCAAACCAAATAAAAGAGTCAAACAAAACAAGTCCTCTCAAAATTTTATTAAGACAAATTAGGGGCAACTTTATTATCTATCTATTAGTGATATCAGCGGTTATCTCCTTTGCTGTAGGAAAAAGTGAAACCATGTACACACTTTTTGCTGTGGTGATAGTTGTGGTGGTTTTTGGTTTTATTCAAGAATACAAAGCAGAGAAAGCTGTTGTGGCATTAAAGAATATGCTCACACAATTCACAACGGTTATCAGAGATGGGCGGGAGCAACAAGTGGAAAGTATAAGTTTGGTACCGGGCGACATTCTGCTCTTGAGAAATGGGGAAAAGGTTCCGGCCGATAGTGCAGTTCTTGAGCAAAAGTCGCTACTGGTTAACGAGTCTATTCTAACGGGAGAGTCAAAGGAGGTAGAAAAGGGTATTTGTGAAAATGCCGAAAAGTGTCGGGAGGAAAGTATGGTTTACATGGGATCCTTTATTGTAAGCGGACATTGCATAGCGCAAATACTTCATACCGGAATGAATACAAAATTTGGAAAAATCGCATCTCTAATCTCCGGCGCAGAAAAAGAACTTACTCTGCAAAAACAGGTTAACTCCATTGGAAAATATACGGTAGTGGTGGGAGTAATTGTATCTATTGCCACCGGAGCCTTAATGTTTACCAGAAACCCATCTACAGATTGGATAAATATTACCAACATTTTAATTCTGGTTGTAGCTCTGTCTGTATCATCTTTTCCGGAGGGGCTGCCTGTGGTATTAACTACAACTTTGGCGGTGGGAGCGGGAAGAATGGCCAAACAAAACGCCATAGTAAATAGAATGGGAGTTATTGAAACATTGGGAGAGACAACTGTTATATGTAGTGACAAAACAGGCACAATAACTACAGGACAGATGACAGTCAAACAGGTCTTTTGCGGCAATGATATTTTTGACATAAGCGGGGCTGGATTTGATACTAATGGAAAAATTGTCCCCAGAGATGGTACGCCTGGTCGCTCGAACTCCCCCGAGTTTCAGCAATTACTGCTTTGCTCTGTACTTTGCAACGATGCCAAGATAGAAAGGTTGGAAAACGGATCAACAGTAAAAGTCGTTGGCTCTCCCACAGAAGGATCGCTTTTGGTTTTAGCAGCCAAAGCTGGAGTGTATAAAGAGGATTTAAACGCTGATCGGATAGAAGATATTCCTTTTAGTTCGGAGCGGAAAATGATGTCGGTATTAGCTAGAGGAAACTTTGCAAACGTTAATACTGGTAACTTCTTCATTTACGCTAAAGGAGCCCCAGAGATTATTTTACAAAAAAGCACTCTCCTGGCAAAAGACGGTAAAGAAATCCCTCTCACAGAGTCGAACAAGAATATTATAAAAACGCTGGTTAACGAAATGTCGCGCGGATCATATAGAACGCTGGCGCTAGCTTATAAAAAAGTCGACAATGTGGTTTCACAAAACATGGCCTACCAGGAAAATGAACTGGTATTTTTGGGAGTTTTAGCCTTGGAGGACCCCCCACGAGAAGAGGTAGGGAAAGCCATAGAAACGGCCAGAGTAGCGGGAATAGACGTAAAAATGATAACCGGCGACAATGTTGAAACAGCCGTATCTATAGGAAAGCAGGTTGGTTTGACTGGACGCGCGCTGGAAGGTATGGAAATTGATGACTTAAGTGACGCAGAACTTGCGCGCGCGGTAGAGTCGGTGGCAATTTTTGCGCGGGTGCGTCCGGAACATAAGATTAGAATCGTTAGAGCGCTAAAACAATTGGGGCACATCGTGGCTATGACGGGTGATGGCGTTAACGACGCACCCGCGCTAAAAGAGTCGCACGTGGGAATTGCTATGGGAAAAAATGGCACAGACGTATCCCGCGCCGCTGCAGACATAACGCTAAAAGACGACAATTTTGCCACAATAATCTCTGCCATTAAAGAGGGCCGATCAGTTTTTAATAACATTCAAAAGTTCGTGGCCTTCCAATTAGCCTGCAATTTTGCAGAACTCGTAATCTTATTTATTGGCGTGATTCTTTCCCCTATCTTTGGTTGGCAAGTACCAATAATGACAGCCATTCAAATTCTGTTTATGAACCTGGTAACCGACAGCATACCTGCCATAACGTTAGGTTTTAACCCCACCTCGCCCGATATAATGCTCGCCAAACCACATGACGCAAAGAGTATTCTAAACAAATTCACTGTAGGAACAATTGTCTTTGCCGGAATTCTGATGTCAATCTTTGCTCTAACAGCTAATTACTTTAGCTTTAATCATTGGAAACAAACCGCAGTGGAAGCCACAACTACAGTAACCGCGGCACTTATATGCGTGGAGGTAGTTACTGCATTTACATTTAGGTCGTTTAGAAAACCTGTGTTAAGCCGTTCACCTTTTGTCAACATGCCCTTGGTTTGGGCTGGTATCGGATCCGTTATTGCTACACTTTTAATAATCTACACACCCCTTTCAGGATTTTTTGAAACTGCACCCATAGGTATTAAAAATTGGCTTATGATAGCAGGATTTTGTTTGGGAATTTCTGTTATTTACGACTTGGCAAAAATGTTTAAACCTCAAACTCAACATGCTTAGACAAGTGACTCCGGTACAGGGTTTTCAGTGGATATGTAATCTTTGATGGCAAGAGCAACGCTAACCCTTCTATCCCCCGCGTTAAAAATTATCCGATCATTTTTCTCAACTTCGTGATCTATATAAGTTTGCAGACCAAATAAACTTCCAAAGGGCGGAACCCCGCCCACCAACACACCGCCTGTAATATCTCCAACCTCTTTTTCCGTGGCAAACCGCAGATCTTTAGCGTCAAACATTTTTTTAACTTTTTTGCTATCGAATTTTGCATCTCCCGGCACCACCAACATCACAAACTTCTCTACTCCACCACGTAGATAGAGCTTAACCACTAGAGCCTTGGCTCCCTGTTTTAAAGTATATCCCGACCTAATCTTAGACGCCTCCTCGCTGGTACGTACCGACTCGTGTTCAAAACAGTCGTATTTAATCTGTCGGCTTTCCAATAAATCTCGTATTTTCTGGACAACCAGATGACATTCCATAAATTCCTACCAACCACGAAGTTTAACATAATCCCTCATCATATCGGTAAACATTTTACGGGTGAGAACGACTTTTTCTCCATCCACCTTGATTTCATAATCGATAATCTTACTAGGAAGAGTGTTCTCACTTAATTTATGCCCGAGCTTTTTATTTATTTTGTACTCAGTATCAAATACTTTTTCACCCACTTTGTTTAATTCAACCAAAGATTTTTTCCAGCCAAAAAAAGCAGAAATTATTTGGGACCAAATATCCAAGTCGTACAAAAATTCCGCGAACATACAGGTCCCTAGAGAATCTATTAAGGCGGACCGGTTTTGTTGCTTTATGACATTTTGCGCCTTGCCTTTGATAGAAAAGCGCACTTTTGGCTCGGCCGTATCTTCCGCTACGGTCCAACCTTTGCAATGATCACCGCCGGTGGGAGACGTAGCATAACTAACAGCCATCCCTATTGCCGATCTGGGATCCCAAGCGGGCAATTCCAACCCTTTTGAGTGCGCTACCAGTTCTGAACCAAAACCAAAATGTTTTGCTGCAACTACAACACCGTCAGCTAAGTATTTACCCACTCCTTTACGCAAGGCAGTCTCTTCAATCAGTTTATACATTTTATCGGGAGACCATTTATCTCTTACTAACCCTACGTCAATACACTCCTTATACCAGGCAAGAACTCCTCCGGTGCTTATAGTATCCAAGCTAAAGCTGTCACATAGGTGATTACACTTTATAACAACCCCCATGTCAAAGTTGTCACAATTTGCGCCAAGTGCCCAAATAGTTTCGTATTCAGGACCTTTTACTTCCTGCAACTTTTGATCCTTCACAATTCTGGTGCAGGCAAGTGGGCAACTCCAGCATGCCTCTTTCTTTACTCCAAACTTTTTGAGTGTGTCACCGCTTAAGCCAATGATGTCCTTTCCCGACACAAAATTGTTCCGATAATTACTCGCCGGATAGGTTTGAACCAAGTTTGACCATTCCGTGAAGGCAGATGTGGCGTAATCGGGTTTTTTCTTGTCATTCTCCAGCTTTTTTGAAAACAACTCTCTGATTATTTTCCGCACCTTCTGAGGATTTTCAGATATTTCAAGATTATTGCCTCCTACTACAACAATGGCCTTTATCTTCTTAAACCCAAAGTGCCAACCTGTACCGGTTCTGCCCGCAGCTCTTTTATCGAACATTAAAGAGGAAAATTTCACTAAATTTTCTCCTCCCTGCCCTATTGCAGCTATCGACACTTTTCTGTCTTTGAATTTCTTCTGCAGAATTTCCTGTGTTTCGAGCACTGTTTTTCCCATTAAGTCCTTTGCATCCTTAAACGCAACCTTACTGTCTTCAACAACCAGATAGTGCCAAGTATTTGAACGACCCGACATTTCCAAAACAGAAATACCGGAATGTTTAAGAAACGCCCCAAACATTCCTCCAAAAGAAGAGGCGGTGTAATAGTTTGTTAAAGGAGAAGATGTAACTACAAAACTTCTACTTGAGGAAGGAAACATTGTTCCTGTAAGTAGCCCTGGAACTATAAAAACCGAGTTATCAGGATCTTCCGCTTTTTTGGGGCTTTTGGAATATAAGTATGCCCCCAGCCCTCTTCCGCCTAAATAGGTTTTTATGATCTTCTTATCGATCGAGGCTAATTTATAACTTTTGTCACTAAGGTTAATTTTAAGAATATTTGCCATCGACATGTATTTTATCAGAACAGACAGATAATCCAATAAGTCGGCTGGTTAGAAATTTTAGAGTAACCGCTAATACCAATAGAACGACAAGATATAAAAAGGTAGCTAGTGAGGCAGGAAACCGATTGTATAAAAAGTCGTAGCGACTTATTAAAGGCCAGTGAACTAGATATATTTCGTAAGAATAAGCACCCAACAAAGTCAAGAAACGGGAGTAATAACTTTTAAGAAAAAATACTATCAGCAAACTTAACGGTTAATAATATCGGGCGTGAAGCAACTGTCGGAATAGTTAATCGCTGTCTTAACAAAATCGCTAAAAGCATTCCAAAAGGAAAAGCCATGTAATGCAGTTTGTAAAGTTTAAGCACGTCCACAACTACAGGCAGTTTTAAATCGACTAAAATACAACCTAAAAGGAGCATCAAAATCGCTGATAAAAACGGCTGCCGTTTGGAGAATATCAAAGGAAAAAGTAAGTAATAAAACAGTATGGCGGTAAAATACCAAAGCGGCGAATCTATGTCCAAAAAAACATCTGCTCTGGGAAACCACCCCAAGAAACTATCTAAAACGGTCTTGAATCCATAATGTCGACCTAAAACAAGAAAGTCCAAAATAAGTAACGGACCCAAAACTACCCACATAGGAATAAAAATCTTTTTAAGTCGTTTAAAGTAAAATTCCTTAAGACTTATGCTAGATTTTAAAGCAGAAGTCGTAAAACCAAAACCGGAAAGAAGAAGAAAAACGTTTACCCCAATACCGCCAGCCACAGAAAGTGGGTATAAAAAAGTGTGGTCTGAGGTTAGAAAATACCCAACGTGACTAAAAATCACCATGAGAATTGCTACACCCTTTAGCCCGTTGGTAAGAGTCGTGCTGAATCCGCCTCCTTTGACACTTTTTTTAATGGTAAGAACAACCACTAATAATAACAGCACAATGAAGAAAATGGTCTGGGATGACAGTTCAATCTGCATTAATTACTTTTCCCCAAAACATATAGCCCTCGCCGGACGGATGAAAATGATCGGAAGCGTAGTAACTTAGATTTTCTGAAAACGGCTGGCGTGACGGTATATACAGGTCGATTAGTTTAATCCGATCGTTGTGCCCAAGCTCCTCAATGACTTTATTAAATTGTTTGGTTCTTGCGTCCAATATATTGCTAAACGGAAAGGGTATAACGTCGGAAGCTCCAAGGTATGGAAGGTTGATTAAAATTATCTGTGCGCTTGTTTTGGTTAGTAGCTCGTCGAAGGTATAAGACAAACGATTTTTATAATCCGTCACCCTAACTTTATTATGAATGTCGTTTATCCCTATTAACAAAGTTACATGATCGGGTTTCTCATTGATGGCAACGGCTAACTGATCAACAATAAGATCCTCACTGGTTGCCCCGGGTTGAGCTAGATTAACAACATCTACTCTGCCAAACTGTTTAGAAAGATTTAATGCCATTTGGTAAACAAGGGTCAACTTTATATCATCGCTACCAACTCCCGCTGTTAGACTGTCACCCAATGCTACATACTTAACAATGCCTTCTTTTTGAGGATTCACTAGCGTAAAAATATTTTGATTAAATGGACTTTGCAAGTTTTTCTCTCCGATGTTGTTGTAAAAATTTGCGTAAGTGAGAACCAAGTAACCGCCGGCTAAAACTATTGATACGATTAAAAATACGGCAAGTTTTCTTATCACTTTTCAATTATACAATGGTCGGGGTGCGCGGGCTCGAACCGCGGGCCTCCAGTACCCCATACTGGCGCGCTACCAACTGCGCCACACCCCGCGTGACCTTTCGTCATGACAAGACCGTAATGACGAAGGTTATTATACTACGAAACTAGCCTTGCCAAAGTCGTTCAAATAATGTAGCCTGTCAACATGGAAAACGGTGTAATTCAAAAGCGACTTAAAATTTTGGACGACCTAATACACGAGATCAACAAACTTAAAGGCGACTTAGAAGATGCGCTCATGGATGATCCCAATTACAGTAAAATGTTGGAAGAGGACGAAGAAACTAAAAAGAGCCGAAAAGAAAAAAAGGATAAAATAACGAGCACGGCGGTGATTAAAGGTTATCAGGAGGAAATTAAAGAAAAGATGCAAGAGATTAAGGATAACCGTGAAATTCTCTCACAGGAATTGGTTGACTATTATAAGGATAACGGTACATTAGAGATAGTTGACGCCGACGGAAATGTAAAAAGAATGAAGTTTTCCGTTAAGCTGGTTAGTTAACGGGGGCGTCATGACGGAAAGATTATGGCACTAAAAAAGAAGAAGCGCGATGCGCAAAAGAGAAAAGACATAAGGCGAAGAACCCAAAAGCGCAAGCGCGTAACGGGTTAGATAGTCCTCTATAACTTTGGCAGTCCCGTGAGGTTTGGGTTTATTTCCAAGGCTTTATTGAAATACTCTTTTGCTTTTTCCTTGTTCCCCTGCTTAAGCTCAATCTGACCTAGTTTTTCCACAGCCTGATAAAGGTTGTTATTTATCTGATACGACTCCAGCAAATATTTCTTGGCGTTTTCGTAGTCGCCCATTAACATATAAGTATAACCTAGATTATGAATAGCATCGTAGTAATTAGGTGCGATTTGTATGGCCGTTTTAAAGCTTGCTATAGCCATTTCCCAATTTTGTTCGTTGGAGTAAACATCTCCTAGATTGTTGTAAACACGGTAGCTAATAGGCGCGGTTTTTTGCGTGGCCGTCCACAGGGTTTTGCTGGATTTAAAGTCACCTGCTCTAATAAACAAACGCACCGAATACAAAAGAAGGAGCGTTACTAAAATGTAATTAGCTAAATTCTTAATAGTATACCTATAGTCAACTTTAATAATTATGAGCGACAAAATCATGGCAAAAAGGGCGGAGCCAAGATAAAGATAGCGTTCTGCAACAAACCAAGCCACTTGTACGGGACTGAATGTAGGGGCAACGGAGGCCGCTATTGCCAAAACAAGACCCGCATATTTTGACTTTTTGTAGATCAGATACACGATCAAGAACATTAATAGTGCGGACACAGCGATCATGTAAACGTACATATCCGTAGTCAAATCTTCCTCATGAAAGAAACTTAACCGATTGGGAAAAATATATAACTCTACTGTCTTGTAAATTGTGTAAGGCAAACGCTTTATTAAGGGCGTAGAATCGGAAGAACTGTAATAGTCTAAAACAAGTCCGGTTACACGTTTTGAGTATTGACCGCCTATCCAAACCAACCAAAAAACCGCCAGACACAAAAGATAAATAGCATAGCTCCACCGATCTTTTAATAAAAGGATAAAATTTCCGGCTTTCCGCAAGTTTAATAAGTTTAATATTGGTGAAACGGTAAAAAGGTCCAAAGAGAAAATAATGAATGGGACCGTTAACATCCACGGAGTCTGCATAAGAATAAGCGCGATTAAATAGATAAAAACCGACAGAGCGAGAAATCGCCAATTTTTTGTCGACCGGTAAATGAAATAAAGGTTAATACAAAGTAGTGAAAAAAAGGTGATAAACATATACACCATGCCGGATATCCAAAAAAGGGCCTCGCTTCCGGTTGGGAGCACAGAAAATATTAGAGACGCGTATAAGGCAGGCCTTCTACCAAATAAGATATAAGTTAGAAGCAAAACCAAAAAGGCGTTTAGAATGTGGACTAACAGAGCAGTTAAATGAAATGGCAACGGAACTACGCCAAAAACGTTAATCAAGGCGGAGGCATATGAAGAAGTAAAGTTTAGCGACTTTACAACATTAGGAAAGTCTCGCAAACGTTGATTTTGAACTATGGATGATATGTCGTCAGCAGAAACAAACTGCCCACCCAAACTATTGGCATAAGCAATGGTTGCAATTACTACGATGAGCAAAAGAATTGTCCAATTGAGTCGATAAAAATTAATAATGTCTTTAAAATTATTTAGCGGTGCTTTTTGGGGTTCTATCTTCTTAAGAACTTTCTTAACCTTTTTCATTAAACGAGTATATCTCCCGCCGCAACGTTCGTCACGTACCATGGGTGAGCAAGCGACCACCTATGCTCTGTTATTTCATAGTATAATAGCTTCGGAATAATAGCCCCACCAAAACGAGGAGGGTTAGCCAAGTGGTTACGGCAACGGTTTGCTAAACCGTCGCGGTGTCAAAGCTGCGCGTGGGTTCGAATCCCACACCCTCCGCCATGTATCAAAACAAGACACCCAGATTAAGCGCATCAGTTCCAAAGTGAAGATAATTTTATGCTTGATTGAAATTTGTGACTATAGTTACTTTGTTGTTTAAAGATGAGAAAACTTTTTCTAAATCAGTACCTTTTACCTGAATTGTTTTAGATGGGTATACAGGGCTGAAAAGAAACCACTCTTGTTTGTAGATGTTAGGGTCAACATAAATATCTACTTGTTCAGAGAATCCAAAAGGATATGCACACCCGGGTTCTGCCCCAAAATATTCTTTTAATTCTTCAGGAAGTGCTAAGCGAATTTTTTTAACTCCAAGAGTGTTTTTTATTCTTTCCAAGTCAACTCTTTTACCCTGCAAAGTAACATAAACTATGAAACCTAATTCAGATTTCAAAACCATACATTTACCTTCAGCACCTATAAAACCCGCCTCTCTTTGTACTGCCTGTAAATCTTCGTATGTTAAAGCCACTCTATGTTCAAACAGCTTATAATCTGCGTTATTCGTATTCAAGTTGTTTATTAGGTTCTTACAACACTGTTCTTGGTCTACCATGTCAATTATTTTAGCAAAACAGTGCAGTATTTACTATAATCCGAAAAGAAAGTTCCAAGTACGTCCCACACCCTCCGCCATTTTGACAGCGTACGTTTATAGTGTACACTTCCTGTGAATTCTACCAGCTATCTTTGTGATATAATCCATGTAATCTCTAAACAGGAGGAGTGCTGTGCATATCTTAACGTTTTCCCACGTGATGGAACATCTCCATCGCCTTTTGCACACATTGAAGGGAGGCTGCTCCTGCGGGTGTACCCGGTGTGACATAGGAGCGCACTGCGGAATCGCAACCAACGGGTGTGCGGTGTGACTGATAAAAGGTCGGCAACGGGGAGCTGCGATTACTGTCAAAAGATCATTTATTTGATAGCCCGCACTCCCCAGTTCCTCCTCAAATTTGACCAACTCTTTAATCGTACCAATTGTTCTTATGATATAATTCGCACAATCTCTTATCAGGAGGTGCTGTAATGAGACGTCGTAGTCGAAGTCGAGTGCGTTCCGGAAAAACGACCGCAACAGCGGTCGTTCACACTTTCACCCACCTAAGTGGAGTGCACGGCTCCTGCAATTGCGGTTGCGATGGGTGCAACAGAGGTGTTCATTGCGGGGGCACGCTGTGCAAGGGAGGGTGGGGCGACTAGTTTCAGCTAGACGCTCTCGCAGGCGGGCGGGGACTGAGATACGTCATACACAGACGTTTGACAATCTCAGCCCCCAGTTCATTTCAATGTGAAAAAACTAACAAGTTTCTCTAACCGCGTAGGTTTTACGACCTGAGGATTCAAAATATACTCGCATCATGAGTTCGCCTAATAACCCAGTCATAACCAATTGAACACCTACAACTAACATTAAAACTGAAGCGATAAGCAGAGGCCTGTTACTAATACTCTGACCTAAGATTTTTAAAACAAACAGATACAACATACCCATACCGCCAAAGCCTGAAATAATCGCCCCAGTAAACCCAAAAAGCCTTCCCGGCATCATGCTAAAAGGCTTTCTGGCAAATTTAAGCATAAAGGCCAGAGTTATAATGTCCAACAAAACCTGAACAGTTCGTTTACTACCCTTGTAGGCTGAAACACCAAAATCGCGATCTTTAAACTCCACATCAAACTCAATCATTTTGGCATGGTAAACGGTTAAGTAATCCGGAATAAATCTGTGCATGTCGCCATAAAACTTTATATTGTCCACTAAAACGCGGGCAAAACCCTTCATTCCGGAACCCCGATCCTGCATGGAAACACCTGAAACTTTGCTGATAATCTTGTTGGCCATGCCGCTTTTTGCTTTTTTCTCCCCGCCCCAACGGTTCTTTCGATTAGTATTAACAAAGTCGTAGCCTTGTTCTAAAAGCTCCACCACTTTAGACAAATTTTCAAGCGGAATTTCCAAATCCGCAGAAACCGTTAGAACAAAGTCTCCATCCGAGGCGTCAAAACCCGCTTGATAGCCACAACTCTGTCCAAAATTTCCCATCAGTCGTACGCCTTTTATTGTTAACTCTTTTTGGGCGTAATTGCTGATTATTTTCCAAGTGCCATCTTTGCTACCGTCGTCTACTGCAATAATCTGGCTATTATATTTTGACAAAATTGAGTCGTTCTTAACCAGAGCTAAAAGCCCATCCAAAGTACGATTTATATTTTTTTCCTCGTTGTAACAAGGAATAACAATTGAAATTTTTTTAGCGTTCAGTTCTTCGTTCATAGACCTATTTTCCAAAAACCTCTTCCCAATAGTTATATTTCCCAAGTATCCTATTCTTAAACCAGCTGATATCCTTTTCCAATCCTTCTTCTAGTGTAGTATCCGACGCGTATCCTAATACTCTTTTTATCTTTTCAATATTTGCGGAAGTTTTTTCTTGATCGCCAGTTCTCTTTGGCAATCTTTTTATCTTTAGTGGCTTATTCACAATTTCTTGAGCAATGCGCATAGCATCACCTGTTGTGTTAGTTTTATCAGTCCCCAAATTGAAGATTTCACCACAACATTTTTTATATTTATCAAGCCCAAGTATAAAACCATCAATTATATCGGAAATATAAGTATAACTTCTAATATGCTTTTCGCTGCCCTCATAAAGAGGGACCTCCCTACCTTCCAACAAAGCCATAATCAATCTTGGATAAAATTTATCGGGTCTTTCTCTTTCTCCATACACAGAAAACAATCTAAATGAACAAGCAGGGAAACCTTCCTCACGGCTATATGATAAAGCAAGTTGCTCCGCGGCAAGTTTAGTAACACCATAATAAGAGGTGGGTTTTGGATCCGCGTTTTCTGCGTCAGTCGCAAAAGCACCATAAACCGAGGAGGTAGAGATATTAAAAAAGCATTTTAAATTCGGCGACTTCCTAAAATGCTGAAGAAGTTTAAAGGTAGCCAGTTCGTTGTTATTTAAATACTCTTCGTAAGGTATTTTATCTGAAATCCCAGGCGTGGCGGCAAGATGAAATACAAAATCAATGTCTTTACAAATATCGGTTAAATCGCTGGTTAATATATCGCGCTTGTATATTTTTACACCTTTAGACTCTAAATCTTTTGCATTAAGTTCTTTGAGAAAGACGGGGTAGTAATCCGAGAATTTATCTACACCAATAACTTCATGTCCCAAACTTGTAAGTCTCTCGGATAGATGGGAACCGATAAACCCGGCACACCCAGTAACCATTATTTTCATGGGGCAATTATAACATGCACAAAGCAATAACAGCTTGGTCATCGAAGTGAAGAGAACCAAACCTATAAAATCCTCGCTTACCGTCTCATGCTCGTGCTACAATCTACTTATGCTAATCAAGACTTTAACTACCCACCTAAAGAATACAGCAACCTGTTTCCAGAGTTTATTGCTAAAGGTTTAGAAATTGTAGGGATAGACAACCCAACAGCAGCCGACGGTACCTCAACAGACTATATTCTCTATAAAGGGCTGAAACTCATCGATTCTTTTACCCTACAAACTGTTCTTACTGACCGGTTTCCTACTTTCTGTACATTTGAAATAGGCGACCTTGTTTCCGAAACGTTAACTATTTCTGTGTAATCCCCAAAAGCAAAGCCTGAGCAGCCTGAGTAGTTATGTTTAACTCCCAAAGCGGAGCTCTTTTAATTATTAACTGGCTTACTGAATCACAGGTAGCATCAATCACATTTATGCTCCCAAATCTATTATTCTTGCTGGAGTTAGCAATATTTATAATGGTGGCTTTGGCCAAGTCGCGCTGAATTTCAGCATAAACATAGCCTAAATCTTCAAGCTCATTAGCACCTAAAATTATAGCGGTATCAAAATCAAAACCCGTATCAAGTTTGGCTCGAACCTTTAAAGCGGGGTCAAAATCTTTACTCACAGGCGCAAGTTTTACCTTTAAAGTTTCCCCTTCCGGCTCATACCAGGCTTTAGCGTCGTGCTCCCCTGAATAGTCAATAGAAACCGTAAGTTGTCTTTGAGCAAAAGTAGTTATAATGTCCGACTCTTTAAGAATATTTACAAAAAGATCTTTACAGCTTTCCGGCATGCTTCCCGGATACAAAATTTTTGAGTTCTTGTCTAAACTCTTTAGCATGATATGCACAGCAACACCGGCACAGAAGGCATCAACACCCGCACCTTTAGCTGGAATGATCGCAATATTCTCCGCACTGTGAAGTACGTTTGTTAATTGTTCATTTGTTTGTAGATCTATTTGCATAGCAAAAACCTTTGCATATTTAATTAGTTAGACAGGGAGAAATTTTATAACAACGGTGTATTTTACAATAAAAGACCTATAGTGTCAAACCCGGCAGAAGACAATAACGTTGTCTGAGTTGGTACGACCGGCAATAATCACGGATTTTACATTGCTAAAGAAGCCTTCTAAAGAGTCAATAAACTGATTAACCTGCTCCTGATGATGTTCTAAATATACTCGGTTAAAAACCACTAAACCACCTGGTATCACTAAATTCTTAACTCCGGCAAAAAAATTCCCGCTGGTACCTAAATCAGGGTACTTTTGACCACAATAAATATCTACAATTACTGCTTGAAAGCTTTGTTGGGGAATTCCATACTCTTCCGGCACGGAAATCACCTTTAAAGCGTCGGCCACAATAATTCTGTGATTTGGGATCTCATCCAACGTAAAATACTTTTTAGCCACGTCCACCATAACTTTGTCAATTTCCACGCTGGTAAGATGAACTCCCGGAAATTTTTTTGTTAATAAATGCTGCATGGAACCACCACCCAAACCTAAAACCATAACCTTCTTTAAATCGGGCGCTTGATCGTGTAGGTTTTCCACCAACCGCCCCCAGACCTGTCTACTGGCATTAGGAGAATCCCAACTCACTGACTGTATTATCCCGTCTACATATAATCTTCTTGTGGAACCAATTTCTACTACACTAATTTTTCCATTAAATTCTGAGTCGACCTCGTATACGGTTTTTGGCATTTTAATGCCGTCAAAGATAGTCATTTGTCCTTATATTACTATTTTGGCTTAATTATCTCAAGACCATTTAGGTACGGACGCAAGATTCTTGGCACTACTACGCTTCCATCCTGTTGCTGATAGTTTTCCAGTATTGCTACTAGAGTTCTACCCACCGCACAGCCCGTGTCGTTAACATTATGAACAAAGTCGGTTTCCCCCTGGCGGGTCTTAAACTTTGTGTTGTATCTACGGGCTTGATAGTCCTTAGCGTTAGTATCAGTTCCAAGCTCTATATACTCTTTACTAAACGGCAGCCAAGCTTCAAAGTCGTATTGTTTAGAAGTGGCAAAGTAACCCGCATCACCCGAGCATTTTAAGATAACATGATACGGAATCTCCAACGACTGCAAAAACCATTCATTAATGGATAACAAATACGCGTGCATCTTTTCCGACTCGTTTGGGTGACAAATTAAGTCCATCTCTAACTTGTCAAACTGGTGGACGCGCTTAATACCACGCACATCCTTACCCCAAGAACCAACTTCCGTTCTAAAACATGTAGTAACGGCAAAAAACTTTTGGGGCAAGTCTTTTTCCAGTACGGTTTTCCCCATATAGTAGGCAAAAAGCGATGGCTCTGACGATCCTACCAAATATAAATCCGTTTGTTCTTCCAAACCTTTTTTGTCGACCCGATAAACCTGTTCTTCATCACCCGGAAAATGGGAGCTTCCAAAAAGGGCTTCTTTGCGCACCATCAGCGGTACTACCATGGGAATAAACCCCTCCGCGAGGAGCTTAGCCTTTAAGTGCTCAAAAAGAGCATACTGCAAAAGTGAGGCTTCATTTTTTAAATATACAAATCGACTCCCGGAAACAATAGCGCTTTGTTTGTTGTCAATAATATCCAGCGACTCGCCCAGATCTAAATGATCCTTACCCTCAAAAGCTAACTTTGGCATCCATTCTTTAGAAAAGTCTTTTTTACCCAGCTCATCTTTAGCAAAGTAACTCCGATCCGGCGACCACGCTTTTACCTCCACATTGCCATCTTCGTCTTTTCCCGCAGGAACACTCTCATCGAGCATGTTGGGAAACCAATCTATGTGCCACTGCCATTTCTTATTAAGTTCCTCCAAGTCGACCTCCAAAACCTTTATTTGCTCTTTAGTTTTTTTGACTTCTTCAATGGCTTCCGGCGAGGGCTTGCCCGTAGCATCCGACAACTTATTTCTCAACGCACGCAACCCTTCGATTTCCGTCATCACGTATCGTTTCTTCTCGTCGACTCTTAAAAAGTCGTCCACCTCAAACTGTGGGCCCGCCAATCCACGATTCTTTATATTCTCTTTAACTTTCTCTGAATTTTCCCTTATGAATTTAATGTCTAACATACCCTAATTATAGACCCAACAACTCGTGGTTGTCCTGCATAGTTTTTAGCGTGATCGTCACAAAGTCATTTACAGGAATGCCTAACTTCTGTTCACATTGCGTTATCTGATCCCTGTTTACGGCCTTGGCAAAGTCTTTTTTGGCAAACTTTTTAACTACGCTTTCCACTGTAACTTCTTCTAGCTTTTTGGACGGCATCATTAGCGCCACAGCCACCATAAAGCCAGTAAGCTCATCTAAACACTCCAAAGTCCATTCTAGTAAAGTTTGGGGCTCTCGCAGTCCAGTTGTCCTATTGTTGTGCGACTTAAAAACATTAAGCGCTTCTTCCGGCAAATCTCGGTCTTTTACCCAATTCAGTAGAGTTCTTGTGTGATTCAACTCATCTTTAGCGGTAACTTCCCAATCTGCGTCATGTAGTATACCTACAATTTCCCATTCTTCCCTACTCAAATTTCCCATATCAGAAAAATTTGCCGGGATCCCTTTTTCCTTGAAGTAGTCATAAAATACGGCTAAAACCTTACCCACTGAGTAGCAGTGCCTACGCAAATTCACATTTTGCATATGCTCATGCAATAAATCTAAAGCGTTTTGTTTTGTAAACATATTTTCCTTTCTACTAATTTTTAGGTCTTAAAGTTGGAAAACTTAATACGTCTTTAATAGCCCATGTATCGGTTAAGAACATAACCATTCTGTCTATACCAAAACCAATTCCCCCAAGCGGTGGACACCCATACTCCAATGCTTCAATAAAATCTTCATCCAATAACATAGCCTCGGTGTCGCCATCCTTCATGTTTTTTTGCTCTTTTTCAAAACGTGCTCTTTGCTCAGGACCAGAGGCAATCTCCGTCCAACCATCAAAAATCTCTACACCGCCGATATACCCTTCAAATCTTTCTGCCCTTGTTGATTTTGATCTGTGAATTCGGGAAAGTGGGCTTACTCCCAAAGGGTAATCAATCACCCACGTTGGATTAACGAGTTTAGGGGTAATATCATGATCATAAATTGCAAAAAGAGCTTTATCCTTACTCCAAGTTCCCCTCACAGATACATTGAATTTTTTCTGAAGAGCTTTAGCCTCTTCATCCGATGCACTAATCCAGTCTATACCCAAATAATCCATTAAAGCTTGATCTACGGTAATCCTTGGCCAATTACCAGAAACATCTACTTCCACACCTTTTACAGTAAGTTTTAAAGAGCCGTGAATCTTTTGGACTAAATGCTTTAACAGGGCCTCGGCCAAGTCCATAACCCTGTTGTAGTCAGAATAAGCTTCATACCACTCAAGCATAGTAAATTCGGGAAAATGGGTATGGTCGATGCCTTCGTTTCTAAAGTTACGGGCTATCTCAAAGATCTTTTCATAACCGCCAACAATAAGTCTTTTTAAGTACAATTCCGGAGCAACTCTTAAATAAAAATCACTATCTAAAGAATTGAAGTGGGTAACAAAAGGTTTGGCGTTAGTTCCACCGTAAAGAGGTTGAAGTATCGGTGTTTCAACCTCCAAAAACCCCTCCTTCCAAAGAAAAGTCCTAGTCTCTTGAACGATTGTCCATCTCTTGTCAAGCACTTCACGCGAACCCCTGTTTACCAAAAAATCCAGATATCTTAGTCGATATCTTTCTTCTACATCTTTTAAACCTTCCCAATCACTGGGTATGGGACGCAAGGATTTACTTAAAAATCTTAGTTCTGTTACTTCAACGGATTTCTCACCGCTTACACTCTTTATAACATTTCCCAAAACAGAGACAAAATCACCAACATCAATTAAACCCAAGTCTATGTATCCGAGTAAATTATTCTTGTAATCGGCGCTTATCAAATTGTCAGATTTTACGATAAGCTGGATTCTTCCCGAGTAATCCTCGATGTCAATAAAAGATACCTTACCGTGAGCTCTTAATGATCGAATTCTTCCTGCAACAGAGACTTTCCTTCCAACAAGAGAGTCAAAATCAGTACAAACTTCCCCAATTTTTTGAAAACGAAAATTAAAGGGGGGATAGGGATCCACACCCAACTCAATAAGCCCACGCAACTTTTCCAATTTGGCTTCACGCAATTCTCTTAGTGATGACATGTGCCGATTTTAGCTTACAGAAAGGATTGTGTAAACGAGCTTGCCTATGGGAGCTTCTATCTCCACCTTGTCGCCAACTTTTTTACCCATTAAAGCCTTACCAAGTGGTGACTCGTGAGAAATCTTTTTTTCTTTAGGGTCAGCTTCCGGTCCGCCAACCAAACAAAATTCTTCTTCCACCCCGTCTACATGAACTCTAATTTTGCAACCCACAGAAATCACTCCTTTTACAGGCGCGCCGCTAGAAACCACCGCGTTTTTTACAATCTCTTCCAGCTCAGCAATTCGACCTTCTATAAAAGCTTGCTCGTCTCTGGCAGAAACGTAGGCTGCGTTTTCAGAAAGGTCGCCCATGTCCCGTGCAATGGAAATTTTTTGCACCACTTCCGGTCGCTTAACGTCTATTAAATTTTTTAGCTCTTTTTTGAGCTCTGCAAGCCCTTCTTTGGTTAGAATGATGTTAACATTAACATCCTTGATAGAACGGTTCATTTTGACTCCTTTTGACAGTTGTCTGCATCCTGCAGACTAAAAAACCCGCCGACTTGGGGGGTTCCAAGTAGTACACTACCATATTGTCAGAGGAGTGTCAAAAATATTGCAAGCAAGTGTATAATAAAAATCAATGCATATTAAACGCTTAAAGCACCACATACTTCCGCATCCAATACATAAGAAAAGAGCCACGCTACTGCAAAGTAAAGCCGTTTTGTTGTATTCGTTAACCCTTTTGACTTTTTTCACTTTCTTTAAGGAAATTCCCGCCGTTTTGCCGGGTGTATTAAGTTATGCCAGCAATATAAATATTAGCGACTTATTAAAATACACCAATAATAAAAGATCGACTGCTGGTGTGAGTGGGTTAACAATAAATTCCAAGCTTACTACTGCCGCCCAAAAAAAAGCCGAGTATATGTTTAAACATAATTATTGGGCGCATGTTGCCCCGGATGGAACAGATCCGTGGAGTTTTATTGTGGGACAAGATTACGACTACTTGTACGCAGGAGAGAATTTGGCTAAGAACTTTGGCGCATCAAAGGATGTGGTGGATGCGTGGTATAAATCGCCGTCACATAGGGAAAATTTAATTAGCGATAAATACACCGATGTTGGGTTTGCGGTAATCAATGGCGTTTTGGACGACTACGAAACTACTTTAGTAATACAGATGTTTGGAAAAACCCGTGGCGCGCCCGCACAAGTGGCGGTTAAGGGTGCCGACCAAAACGCCGTAACACGCCCTGCTACAGCACCAACCGTCAATACTACACCTACGGAAAAAACTGCCCCCGCCATCCAAGTGCCGCCGCAGCCATCGCCCCATGGGGTCAACGTATATTCCACTACCAAAACATTTTTAGTGAGCTTCGCATCGCTCGTTTTTATTTTATTTGCTTTAGATATGTGGTACTCAAGAAAACATGCTATCTTAAAATTTACAGGTCATTCTTTTGCCCATATGCTCTTTTTAATTTTTGCTATTAGTGCGGTTTATTTTTCCTTGGGACCCGGAAGGATAATTTAGATGGATAGAAGCTCGCATTTATATCATTATTTAATTTTGGCTTTTGGGCTTTTGTCTAGCTTTTTCTTTTTCCTATACTTTTACCAAAATCCCACTTATCAAATGGTAAGCGCTTTTTTCGGCTGTGTTTTTTATAGCTCTTGGGGTATAATTCACGGGCTTTTAGAGCAAAGACTCAACAGGCATGTGATGTTTGAGTACATTTCACTCTCGCTTTTTGTCTTTGCCATGCTTTTTGTCAGTATATCATTGATATGAAAATTATTGTTGTTATACCAACCTATAACGAGGTAGAAAATATCAAAAAAGTCATACCTGCTATCTTGGAGGCATTTGTCAAAATACCCCACCACGAGTGTCATATTTTAGTGGTCGACGGAAACTCACCAGACAGGACTGGTGAGGCGGTAAAAGAATTGTCGCAAAAACACCCCAATGTCCATCTGTTAATGGAAAAAGAAAAATCCGGACTGGGCGGAGCTTATATTTACGCCTTTAAATACGCCCTGCAAAATCTGTACCCAGATGTCGTAATAGAAATGGACGCCGACTTTCAGCACAATCCCAACGATATTCCCCGCTTTGTAGAAAAAATAGAGCAGGGTTACGACTATGTAATAGGATCCCGCTTTACCAAGGGTGGTTCTATCCCCAAAGAATGGGGTTTAAATAGAAAATTTTGGAGTGTGGGAGGCAACATCTTTTCCAAAATAGTTTTGGGTATATACAACGTTTCTGATTTTACTTCCGGCTTTAAAGCGTCACGCGTAAAAAATTATCTGGATCGACTTGATTTGGAGTCTGTTCGGTCCAAAGGCTTTGCCTACAAAATTGACCTTCTCTACAAAATGTATAAATTAAACGCCAAAGTTGCGGAGGTTCCCATTGAGTTTGGTTTGCGCGACAGGGGCGACTCCAAAATGCAAAGTAATAACGCGCTTGACTCGCTTAAAGTCGTACTTTCCATAAGAATTAATGAAAACAAAAACCTGGTGAAATTTTTGTGTGTAGGCGTAGCAGGCTTTATAACCGACGCTACCCTTTTTAATGTTTTTAGAGTAACACTTTTTGACTCTTCCCTTTCTGCCGTAATCTCCGGACTTATTGCTATAATGGTCACTTTTACTTTAAATAATATCTGGTCGTTTGGAGAAAGAAGAATTAACGGGTTGGTGAAAATCTTAGGTACTTTTGTTGTCTACACTGTGTTATCCATCATTCCAATCTTGTTTAGGAGTCAGCTGGTTGACCTTTTTGTTAAAGCCTTGGGCGACAAAGCAGTAGTGGCCAACGCGGGATTTTTAATTGGCGTAGCATTTGGGTTGGTGTGGAATTATATGATATATAGTAGAATTATCTGGCGAAAAAGGATGCAATAAGGAACGTAATGATTGACTATTCAATAGTAATTTCCGCGTACAACGAAGAATCGCGAATAACTAAAACATTAACGCAAACCCTTTCTTTTATGAATCAGTTTGCACCGGCGTTTGAGATTGTTGTGGTGGACGACGGATCCAAAGATAAAACTGCCGAGGTTGTTGAAGAATACGCTAAAGACCACCCGGAAATAAAGCTCGTAAAAAATGTCCATAAAGGCAAGGCCGCAGGAATAAGAACCGGCGTGTTAAAATCATCGGGCAAGATGGTTTTAATGATGGACGCCGATATGGCAACCCCATTGGAAGAATTAAAGAGACTTGCCACATGGATAAACGATAATGACTTTGATATCGCCATAGCTTCCCGTGAGGGTATTGGGGCAGAAAGACAGGACGAACCATTATACAGACATATTATGGGTAGAGTTTTCAATCTTTTGGTAAAAACCGTCATCGGCTTAGACTTTCAAGACACACAGTGCGGATTTAAATTATTTAAAGGGGATGTGGCCAGAAAAGTCTTCAGTCATCTGATAGTATACGGCGACAATTTACCTCAAATAGACAGACCTTTTTTTGGTGCTTTTGATGTGGAGGTTTTATACTGCGCCAGACAAATGGGATATAAAATTAAAGACATACCTGTAAAATGGAATTATGTACCAACAACCCGTCTAAACATCCTCGCTAACTCTTATAAAATGGCACGGGATGTTTTGCGTATTAAAATTTTAGGCTTAAAGGGAGCTTACGCTTTACCAAAGCGCGAAGTTGCATATATATGAAAATTTGTGTTATTGGAACAGGTTATGTTGGGTTAGTTGGGGCAGCGATTTTCTCTGATATTGGAAATCAAGTGATCGGTGTAGACAAAGATAAAGAGAAAATCGACAAAATTACAAAAGGTGTAATGCCTATTTATGAACCCGGACTTGATGAGATTGTCTTAAAAAATGTTAAAGAAGGTCGACTAAAATTTACCACCTCTACTGCGGAAGGCGTTAAAGAGTCGAATGTTATTTTTATTTGCGTGGGAACTCCTCAAGGTGACACGGGAGCTGCAGATCTTACGGCCGTTATGGCGGTAGCAAAGGAAATAGGACAGAATCTTAACGGGTATAAAGTTATAGTGACAAAAAGCACTGTACCGGTTGGAACAAACGAGCGGATAGAGCACGCCGTGCAAGAAAATATGCCCAAGGGTACAGAATTTGATGTGGTCTCCAATCCCGAATTTTTACGCGAAGGTACGGCTATCGAGGACATGAGAAACACTAATAGAATAGTGGTGGGTGCAAAAAGTGAACGCGGGTTAAAGGTTATGAGGGAACTCTACAAAGACTTTGATGCTCCTATAGTGGAATGCGACCTGCGAAGCGCGGAAATGATCAAATACGCTTCCAACGCTTTGCTTGCCACTAAGATTTCTTTTATTAACGAGATTGGTCAGCTTTGCGAACGAGCGGGCGCCAATGTTCAGGTGGTAGCAGAAGGTGTGGGCTTGGACAAAAGAATTGGGCGGGCTTTTTTAAACGCCACAGGTGTGGGTTATGGAGGAAGCTGTTTCCCCAAAGATGTAGCCGCTTTGTACAAAACTTCCACGGATCAGGCGTACGACTTTAAACTGCTGCGCTCCGTTATGGAAGTCAACGAACTCCAAAAATTCAACTTCATGAAAAAAATCACCAAAGCTATGGACGACAATTTATCGGGTTATACTTTTGGGGTACTGGGCTTGGCCTTTAAGGGCGATACGGACGACATTAGAGAATCGGGCGCTATTAAAATGATACACATGATTAGAGGTCACGGAGCTAAACTACGGGTGTACGATCCTGCTGCCATGGAGAACACTAAAAAGGTTTTAGGTCATGATGGTATTTATTACTCCAAGGACATGTACGACGCTCTGGAAGGTGTAGATGCTTTGTGCATCTTTACAGAATGGAATGAGTTTAAGTCGCTCGATCTTGCCAAGTCCAAAAAACTTATGAAGGGTGTACTATTGTTTGACGCTAGAAACCTACTTGATCAAAAAGCTGTAGAAGGCGCGGGCTTTATTTATATTGCGGTTGGCAAACGCACCAACGGCTATACCGAAGATGGAGATATAGTGTCAACGGCAATTTTGAGAAACGGAAAGTAGTTTTACATCGTCAAAGCAAAATTGCATAATACACACATGGAAGAAGGTGCCAAAAAGCGGATTTTGTACTTTATATCTGAATTCCCTCGAATCAGTGAGACTTTTATTGAGCGTGAAATATCAAAACTGATTGAGTGGGACAATCTGGACATCACGGTTTTATCTCTAAGCAAAGCCACAGGCAGTACATCGGAAGAAGTGTTAAAGCAAACTGTCTATAAACGACTTAGATTAGCAGATTTTCTAGGTGGACTCTATTATGTAATCACTTGCCCAAAAGAAGTTACCCGATGTTATAAATTGGCGCTAGAGTTGCCTAATCGGAGCTTTTTTTCCAAAATGTACTTTCTTCTAAAATCCCTAGGGTACACAAAGACAATTGCCGATCTTAAACCCCAACACATTCACGCGCATTTTCTATCGTGGCCGTCAACAACCGCACTTATAGCGTCGCACATTTTAGACATACCTTTTAGCATTTCCGCCCACGCTCGCGATGTTTTTATGGAAGGTGAGCTGATTCCGCAAAAAATCGAATCTGCAATATTCGTTAGCATTTGCAATTCTTACGCTTACAAGAAGGCTTTGGAAATAGCGGGTGGCGAGGTCGACAAGTCAAAAGTCAAACTTATCTATCATGGAATTGATTCTAAAATATTTGAAAGTCCTCCCAAAATGCCTAAGTGGGATGTTCCAGCAATTTTTTTGGGGGGAACGCGGTTAGTAGAGAAAAAGGGGTTTAAATACATGATTGAGGCTAGTAAAATTCTACGCGATAAAGGGTTTGCGCACAGGGTTGACCTGGTAGGACCAGGAGATTTGTACCAAGAGCTGGTTAAAATGATCGACGTTTTGAGGTTAGGGGATGTCGTTTTTATTCACGGCGAGGGTAAAGGCACAGCGTTTAAAGAGGTTCTGGAGTACTATAAAGTAGCGGATATTTTTGTTTTGCCTAGTGTTGAAACCGGCGCAGGTGATGTGGACGGCGTGCCCACGGTGGTTATCGAGGCGGCTATGGCTAGGCTTCCAATAGTCTCCACAGACGCCGGTGGTATCACCGATCTCATTGAGGATAGCGTCACAGGAATTATCATTGAACAAAAAAATCCCCAAGCCATTGCTAACGCCATCGAGAAGTTGCTTCTGGATAAAGATCTCGCCAACAAATTATCCCAAAACGCTTACGCCAAAGCCATCAAGATGTTTAACATCTACGATAACATCGGTCAATTGGAGAGTTTATTAGTATGAGAATTGCAGTTTTTATAAAATCGACAACATTTAATAAAGGCTATGGCGGACTCGAAACACAGAACAAAGTATTATGTGAGGGTTTGGCGAATCGGGGACACGAAATCGTAATGTTCTCCCCTGCTATGGTGGATAAGACCGCCACGACAATGGATAGTGCGGGTTCCGCCACGACGGTCAAATATGTTTTTGTACCGTGCGTGTATCACATGCTTCTGGCATCGATAGACAAAAATAATTGGTTCAATAAATCATACCAGGAATTTCTCAAATTCCACCAAGAAAAACCTTTTGATGCGGTAATTAGCCAAAGTTCGGCAGGTCTAGGAGTCATAAAAAGAAAACGCAAGCTGGGCATTAATATCGTTGGAATTTCTCATGGAACCATTGGCAGCGAGATGAAAACACTATTAAATTCCGCGAAAAATACGGGCGATGTAGTTAAATCGGCCAAAAGTTTAGCGTTTGGCATGGTAAATTATTTTGGCCGACAAAGGCAATACATTAACGGTTGTAATAAGATTGTGGCGGTTTCCAGCGCTGTAAAAGAGTCGATTATAAATGAAACTTTTGCGCCGGAAAAAAAGATCACCGTTATTCATAACGGAATTGACGGATCTAAAATTCCTCCCAAGAATTGGGACGACGATAAAGATGGCGAGCCGTTTAAGGTCTTATACATTGGACGAATCGAGGAGTCAAAAGGTCTTCGGGAGTTGTTATTGGCGTGTAAAGATATTGACGGTATTTTTGTGAACATTATTGGAGATGGGCCGTTTTTGGAAGAGTTAAAAAGTTTAAGCCGACAATATAGAATGAGCCAGAAGGTACTTTTTTACGGAAAATTACCTTATGAAAAAGCAGTGGAAATGTACTCCTGCAACGATGTTTTTGTTTTGCCAACCAAACGCGTGGAAGGTTTTCCCATGACGCTGGTAGAAGCTTGTTTTGCCGGTTTGCCAATTATTGCAACCGATATGGGTGGAAATAAAGACGCGGTAGCTAATAAATCAAACGGGTTCCTTTTAGCCAAGTTAGATATCGACACCCTGAAAAGCAAAATCCTGGAACTTGTTCAAAACCGTGAATTAGCAAAAAGCATGGGATTAGATGGTAGAATAAAAGCTGAAAAAGAGTTTACCTTGGATAAAATGATCGACAGTTACGAAAAGATACTATGAAGATTTTACGAATAGTTTATGACTGGCCACCGCCCTGGAGCGGGCTTTCGCCGGCACCATATGAAATGACCCAAGCCCAGTTAAAACACGGGTATACATTTGATATCTTCTGCGGGCGGTGGCCCTTTGCAGGTCCAATAGAAAAACTACCCAACTGCAAGTTTAGAACTTTTATCCGGGAGCCTGTTCCGGCAACTTTAAGTCTTTTAATCTCCCCCCTGGTTTTTTTATACTATCTATATTGGCGCTTTGAAAACAAACCAGATCTAATTCACTCGCACGGACATTTTGGTATTTGGCTATATGCCTACCGTGCCTTTCTAAAGAAGATATTTCCTTGGTCTAACGAACTTAAAATACCCTTAGTAGTACACTTTCATAATACAACGGCAGGCAGACAGGGCGCGCTGGAAGAAAAAAGATCGGCAGTTAAACTTTATTCCAAATACATTTCTTGGCCTTTGGCAGAACGTTCGGATAAATGGGCGGTAAAAGCGGCATCGGCGTGCGTTTTCGTAAGTCAGCAAAATAAAGACGAAGCTGTAAAGTATTACAACGCGGATCCGGACAAATGTTTTGTAGTCGAAACTGGCGTAAATACAAATCTTTTTAAAACCGTAGGTAAGGAAGAAAAAGAAAAAATCAATCGCGATCTTGGACTTGATCCAACCGATATTATTGTTTTAAATCATGGGGTCATGACAGAGCGAAAAAACATACACTTACTGGTTAACGCTTTAGAATTTCTACCGCCATTCTACAAACTTTTTTTGGTAGGTTCAGGCGACAAGGAATACTTGGCAAAAATTAGTACGATGGTTAGGGATAAAAATCTAAACAACCGTGTTATAAAGGCTGGGTACACCCCGTATCCGGAAACTGCCATTGCTTTTCAGGCAGCGAATATTTTTGTTTTGCCGTCGTCATTTGAGGGTTTGCCAAAAGTCGTTTTACAGAGTCTCTCTTGTGGAACTCCAGCCTTGGTTTCAGGTTTTAAAATCAAAGAAGAAATTACCGGGCTTTTTTACTTAGATAATTTAGAACCAAAACATATAGCGCAAAAGATTATGGAAATTATTGACGGAAATAAGACCTATGTAGATCAAAATAAGATTGTGGGACTTTACTCGTGGATGGAAAAGGCTAAGGAAATGGAAAAAGTGTACGACTTTGCCTTAAAAAATACCCCTGTTAAGTAAAGTGTTAAAATCAATGCATGAAAAAGCGGGTCTATATTGTTGTATTAGTGTTGATTTTAGTTGCACGCGCGCTACTTATTAATGTGAACTCCGCAGAATGGGGCGACTCTTACAGAATTCTCCGCGCAAGTAATTTTGTCCAACACTTCTCCTATCCAAGCGATGAAAAACGACCGCCACTGTTCTCGATTCTACTAGCCGTTCGACCAAACACCATCGACGCGGTAGTATGGGGACGAATCACTATGCTTGCCGTTAGTTTGGTTTCGCTTTTCGTGTTCTACAGACTATCCAAAAAATACTTGATGACGCAGAATCAGCAAATTATTGCCCTTATCCTGCTGGCGTTAAATCCTGTCTATCTTTATTGGTCGTTAAGAATTTACGCTGATGTGCCTTTTAGCCTTTTAGTCCTGCTGTGTTTCTATGTTTTTGAGTTGTGGCGAGAAAAACAAGCTGGCGGGAGTAGGCAATCGATATTGTACCTAACCGTTATGGGACTTATTTGTGGTTTAGGAATTTTAACCCGATTTGAGGGCTATTTATTGGCAGTGGCGACACTCGTAGGAATACTCGTCGTGACTAAAGCACGAATGACAAAGATGTCAATGGCTTTTTCCCTAGCAACTATAACTGTGGCAATTCCGTGGCTAATTTATAGAAATCCTCTCACCTCCTCATATTTTGAAGAAACGGTGGGAAGAAAATACGATTTTGAAATGCTTTTGACTTATTTGGTCTCATACATTTTTGTTTTAGGCATCATCCCAGCGAGTGCCTTCATCGCCACACTTTTCGCCAAGAAACCGTTGATAAATTTACCCAGCGTTTTAAAGAAATATCCGCATGTTTTTACATTTGTTTTACTAGAATCGCTCCTAATTTTAGCCTGGCCAGCCGCAGTTCCCCGACTTTTTATCCCCATCATCCCCTTCCTCGTTATAGCTTTTGTATCGTCATTCTGGTCACCCCCATCATCCCCGTCACCCCACGCCAGCGGGGCGGGAATAGCATCGATCGTCTTAACCGCGGTTTATATCATCGCCCAAAACCATCTGCGGTTGCAGTTTCTGGGTCCGCACACGGCAGTTTTTATTTTTGTTTCGTCAATGTCGATTGCAGGAATCCTAGCGATAGTGCTAAACCAGCGTAAGCTTTTTATCGTCGCATCGATTCTCTCCATGCTCGCGCTTTCTGCATCAATCATCTACCTACATAAAGATATTTATCGCAGTATCAAAGAAATTTCCACTTTCTTGTTACATGAATCCGCCTTGGCAGACAGGAAAATTATTCATAACGACACAGCAAGCATTGTGAACTGGTACCTTCCGGAGTCGGAATACAAAAACTTGGATGACAAAAAATACTTAGCACAAGACTATCTGCAGGAAAATCGCGTTGATTATATAATCCTAACAAATGAATTTAACCCAAATCTAGAAATCGACTTGAAAAAACGCCCTTACCTCGAGCTTGTTAAAGAGTCAAAACACACCACGGGTGGTAAAATGTTCTTTACTTGGTTACTTAAAGTACAAAGATGAAACTTTCTATTGTAATACCTTGCTATAACGAAGAAAAAACTCTTACAAAGCTTGTGAACTTAGTGGAAAAAGTGGACGGAATTGATAAAGAAATTGTTATTGTGGACGACGGATCAAAGGACGGCTCGCGCGAGATCTTAACCAAAATGGCAAAAGAAAAGCCCCACCTAACAATTATTCTCAATCCAAAAAATCATGGCAAAGGCGCTACAGTACGAGAGGGCTACAAACATACCACAGGCGATTATGTAATTGTGCAAGATGCAGACTTGGAATACGATCCGCAGGATTACAAAAAACTTGTGGCAGAAGTTGAAAAGGGCGCGCAAGTTGTTTATGGTTCGCGTTTTGCGGGCGACTACGAAGACATGACAAACCTGCACTATTTTGGCAACCGCCTTCTAACTATACTTACCAATCTTTTGTACGGCACTCACCTTACCGACATGGAAACCTGCTACAAACTTTTGCCCGGCGACTTTGTAAGATCGCTCAACTTAAAGGCCAACAGATTTGATTTTGAACCAGAAATTACCTCTAAAATACTAAAGTCGGGCATGAAAATTGTGGAAGTGCCAATTTCTTACAAAGGTCGCTCGTGGAAGGAAGGTAAAAAAATTACCTGGCGTGACGGCGTACATGCCGTAAAAACACTTATTAAGTTTAGGTTCTTTGATTAACTAAAACACATGTTGGCAAAAATTTTCAACAAAATCAACAAAGAGCTTTTAGGTATACTAATCGTATTAGCGATGTCCGCGGTAGTTTGCGTAATTTCCGTAAGAATAAATATTTTCCGCTATAACAATTTTGACTTTGGAAAGTTTGACCTTGGAAATATGACGCAAATGATTTGGAATACCCTACAGGGCCGGCCTTTGTATCTAACCGATTACTTTGGTGGCAATGTTCCCCGCTGGTCCATGAGTCATGTGGATCCAATTCTTCTTTTGTTTGTACCTATCTTTGCACTTATTCCTCATCCCCTAACTTTGGTATTTGCTCAACTTTTTTTGACTACAGTTTTGGCGCCGTTAGTCCTATTTAAAATAGCTAAAATGAATTTAAGATCCAACTTTGCAGCAACATTGTTATCTCTGGCTTATCTTTTTTATCCTGCGCTTGGCTATTTAAATACTCAAACAGGTTTTCACGGAGTTTCTGCCGCTATCCCCTTCTTTTTGCTCTCGTTTTATTTTCTAGAGAGAAAGAATAAAGTAGGACTTTGGATTAGCGCCATAGTCACCATGAGCGGGAAGGAGCAACTTCCGTTATATATAATTTTACTGTGCGTGTTTGGATTAATTTATCGGACGCCTTTTCCACAAGGTTTTAAATTATTGTCGACTAAATGGATTCGCGCGTATTTGAGTCATCCAATGGCAAAAAATTTATTTGGTCTTCTCGTTGTGGGTTTGATGTGGTTAATAACGGCTTTTTTTATCATTATTCCTAAAAACACTCACTACCGCATTGAAAGTTATACAAACTTTACGCAGGAGGTCGGTGTAGACACCGAACTCACAAGCGATGTTATTAAATCAAATTATTTCTTGGGGCGGTATCAGGATTTAGGCGACTCTTACGGAAGTATTTTACTGGGAATGGTAACAGATCCAAAGCGTCTGGTGAATATTATTTTTGGTGGCGATAAGCTGGACAACTTTAATAAAACTTTTGCTCCCTCTTTGTTTTTACCGTTTTTGGCACCGCAAATTTTAATTATCGCCATTCCCGACCTTTTAATAAACTATGCCACTACCGCCGGAGGAATTGGAACTGCGGAAATATCAAATCACAGGGTTTCCATGATTATACCCGTAGTGTTCCTGTCGACTATTTTTGCCATTGCCACCCTTTCGCAGCTCGTCGTGGCGGGAAAGAAGCACTTAAAATTCTTACCTAGCCACCCTAACGTAGTGGTAAGCATTTTAGCGTTGGCAGTTTTAGTGTCAAACATTTACACAACTTACAAATTCAACAATCCAGTTTTTTTATGGCTCACGCAGGCGGTATCAAAAAGGGTTTCTTCCATCGCTTACGCCAAATTTGACCGCGAGGTAAATTTTAGTAAAAATTTGAAGCTTGGCGACAGATTTAAAATTTCCGGCTTGGAAAACAAAGATCGCGAGTGCGCAAAAATAATTATGGACATCATCCCCCCTACCGCCCCCATTTCCGGTCCTGATTACCTTGGCGCGCACCTTGCGCAAAGAGAAACTTATGCTATCTTCCCCGCCCTTTATTCCAAGGCAGATTATATAATTGTGGATGTCTTCTCGCAGAAGATTATGCGCATTTTGGATTCGGATATATCGTTGGTGCGGGATGTGGTGAGCGACATGATTACAAACCCCAATTATCAAAATGTGGCGGGGTGCGGCAATCTTTTTGTCTTTAAAAAAGGGTCTGCCCAAACAAAGTCGCTCAAACTTCCCATGCAGGAACGTTATAAGTATGCGCCGGATCAGAAGTTAGAGATTTTTGAGGACTTATTTCTTGCCGATTTTGAAATACCAAGGACAGTTACACGTGGCAATCCATCTAAGGCTACATTTGTGTATAGAAAAGAGTCTAAGAAACCCGACGATTATGTAATTTTTACCTCTTTTATAAATAGCGAAACGGGGGAAATTTATCAAAGCGCTAACATCCCGTCATACGGACTAGTAAACATTAAGGACTGGGGTGAAGGTCGCTATTACATTGAAAACGTCGACCTAACAGTTCCCACTGCGGTCGATCCCGGCGCTTACCACGCTTTTGTGGGCATGAGCAATAATATTAGAACTAGAAGTATTTATTTAGGCAACATGGAGGTGAAATGAAAGACCTAGGAAAATGGCAGATAATTAGCTTTATCTCAAGAATGACCGCTATGGCGGTGGGCATCTTGCAAAGTTACTTTATTTTAAAAATCTTAAGCGTAGGCGAATGGGGAACCATTAGAACCGCGCTTTCTCTTGGTAGCGCTCTGGGGATTTATCAACATTTGGGACTCGCGGGAGCCAGCACTAGAGAAATTGCCGGAGCGAAGACTTCCAAGGAAGTCTTCCAAATCTTTTTTACTTCCACGGTAATTAGATACATGATTTCCCTACCCCTGGCTGTGGGTCTTTTTGTGTCTGCTGGCTTCTTATCACAGAAGTATAATAACCCGGAGATTATTAATTTAATTAGAATTTATGCCTTTGTTATGGTAGCGCAGGGAGTTCAAGGAATTTTTAATGCCGTAATTAGCGGTATGAAAAAATTTAAGCGACTCTTTATATACCAAGCAGCAATATCCTTGGTATCGCTGGCGCTATATTTGCCTTTAATTTGGTTTTATAAAGTTAACGGATATTTTTATGCGTTACTGACCTTTAATATTGTAAGTTCCATTTCTTTGGCATTTCTTGCCTTTAGACCTTTACGCGACTGGTTTGAGATGCCATCAATAAAAGAGTTTATGACCTTATTTAAAGAGTTATTTTCAATTTCTATGGCAATATTTTTAGTGAAAATTATCTACACTAATTGGGAAAATATTGGACCAAATTTATTGGGACTTTCTGTAACTGCGGAAGTAGTGGGAATTTTTGGTTTTGCCATGCTTTACGCAAAAAAGATTCTGGCGGTATCGGATGCAGTTACAGATGTTAACTTGGCAGTTTTCTCTGATAAATATCAAAACAACAGAGTAGATTTCACAGACTATTTTAGAAAAAACTTTAATAAAATCTTTGTTTTTATATTGCCTTTGGCTTTTACAGCGATTTTCTGGAGTAAAGAAGTAGTGCAGATTGTGGGACTCTTTAATAAATATTCCCAAGCAATAATATTAATCCTGCCGATAGTTTTTGCCTTTGTCTTCTACTCCTTCTTGGACATTATCAAGTCGAGTGTTTTAGTACCAGCAAAGATGGGCAGAGAGATGACGCTTATATTTATCATGATGCTGGTTTCTACAATCGCATTTTATTTTGGAACAAGACGACTCGTTAACCCCTTAACATCAATGTCGTACGCTATGTGCTTTGGAACCGCTGTGTCTCTCCTGATGTCTATATTGCTGAGCAAGGCCAGGTTGGGAGTGTGGCTTTTTACTCACGAGCATTATACTTTAATTGCTCAAGCATTAGTAATTTCTTTTGCGTCAAACATTCAAAGTTTGCCCATAAAGATGGCGTCGTTTATACTTCTTACTGCTCTTTATGTTTGGGCAGTAAAAGTGTCAAATTTTGTTGACTTTAAAAGTCTATGGCAAAAATATCTAAAAAGACCGTTCTAAAAATCGCGGTGTCGATCATATTATTGGCGGTAATTCTTTTTAAGGTCGACAAAAAACAGCTGATCCAAAATATTTCCATGATGAATCCGTGGTTTATCCCACTTATTGTGGGACTAATTGTACTTAACTATTTTGTAAGTTCCGTGCGGTGGAAAAAACTTTTAATTCATTCTGACACTAGTCACGTAAGCGTAAAGTATCTTACGTCACTTTACTTTATAGGCTCGTTCTTCAACAATTTTATGCCCACCAGCGTAGGTGGAGATGTGTACAAGGTTGTAAAACTGGGAAAGAAGCTTGGAAGCACTACAGACGCTTTTACCGCTACATTTATGGAACGCTTTACTGGAGTGGCGGCGCTTGTCTGCATATCGTCGGCAGCACTTATTAAACTGTTGGGACTGTGGGGGGTATTGATCTTCTTGGCTGTACTTGCAGGCATCCCCATTGGTTACATTTGCTTAGGTTTTGCATCAAAAAAAATAAAGAAACTTCAAAAAATTTACGACTCAATTTCTGCTTACAGAAAGTCACCCAAAGTCCTGTTTATTGCCTTTCTAACCTCCTTTATCGTTCAACTTTGCTCAATTTTTGCTCAGTACTTTGTCTTCGCTTCGGTTGGCGCACATTTTTCTCCATTTTATGCTCTGTTTATTTTCCCATTAATTATATTAGCCAGTTTCTTTATTCCTTCCATAAACGGAATTGGCGTACAAGACGCTTTGTATATTCAACTTATTGCTCAACCCATTCCGGGACTTACTGCTGATATTGCGTTAAGTGCCTCGGTTTTGTTTCATCTTTTGCGACTTGGAGTAAGCCTAGTTGGCGGCGTTTTATATGCTTTCAATAAAGACTAAAAAAATTCTGGCTGTAATAACGTTTTCTTTGGCTTTTCTCATAACGAGAATCCCTTTCTTAGGTTATGACGAAATAAATCCCGATGCGGTAAATTGGCATTTTAGATCTGAGCAGTTTATTGTAGGGTTAAAAAGTGGCAATTTTCTAAAAACCTATCAGCACTATCACCCAGGAGTAACTTTGATGTGGATAATGGGAATCCCCATAGAAATTGCCAGACAAATCGATCCTGGAATTAGAGTCTATAATCAAGATAATTTTTTACAACTTCATCAGATCGCTAAGTATTCACTTGTGTTAACGCAGTTGGCTCTTTCGATAGTTCTAATCTTGGCACTAAAAGAAGTTTTAGGACTTAAAAAATCACTCTTAGCCGTATCAATTTTTACCTTTGAACCCTTTTTCTTAGGAAACTCGCGAATCTTACACATGGATGTACTGCTCACCCTCTTCGTTATCTTATCTTTAACTTATGGATATAAATGTTATATGCGTTGGTCACTCACCAACGTGATTTTTTGCGGGGTTTCTGCAGGCTTGGCGTTTCTCACTAAGAGCGTGGGTCTATTATCGCTGGGATTTATATTGGCTTTTTTAGTCGTAGCGACATTAAGAAACCGCTTAGATAGAAAATGGCCGATGGTGTATCTGAGCGCGTTGTTACTCTCCTCCATTGCCACAATATTTATTCTCTTCCCGGCTTTATGGGTCAATCCCAAATTTGTTTTGAGCGACATTTATAATGAGGGCCTACGAATAGGAACACGGCGCGGGCACGAGCAGGTTGTTATGGGAGATACAACGGATACAGCAGGTCTGAGCTTCTATCCTTTAGTTTTAGCGTTAAAAACCTCCCCACTCATTTGGTTGGGGATCGGGTTCTTTATTTTTCAAATAGTTAGAGACTATCACAGATACCAGAGGGTGGACAAGGTGTTTTTGCTTTACCTTACAATGTTTTATCTAGCCTATTTTTTAGGAATGACGGCAGCATCAAAAAAGATCGACCGCTACATGGTTCCGCTTTTTCCTCTGCTGGGAATAGTATCGGCGATTGTAATTACCCAAACATTTACAGAGCTAAAGGACCGATATTATAAAGGCGCACTGTATTTATCGCTGGTTCTCGTTACGGGAATCGGCGCCTTGTACCCGTTAATCAAGCTTTACCCTTATTACTTTACTTATACTAATCCGCTTTTTGGCTCGGCAGAAAACGCCAACAAACTCATTGGACAAAAACCTTTTGGGATTGGAGTTTCAGAATTAAAAAGTCGACTAGTAAAAAAATACGGTAATGATGTTGGGCTGGGTTTTATAGATAAGAAACCTATGTCCATGATTTATCCAAATTCAAAATTGTTTGACATTAGGGAAATCGGAACTTCCAAGTACGATCTGATTATCTTAGGACCGAATGAGGAGATGTCACAAAACGTTTTGGAGGGTAAGTTTAAATTTGTCCAGGATGACGGAATGTATATCAATGGACTAGAATTTTGGAGGATCTATAAAAAACTTTAAAATTGTCATTCCGAAAGACATCGTCACGGCAATCCCACCCGTTGCGGTTAAGTCCATCATCATAATTTTTCTAATGGCACTAATCGTACGCCTGATTGCCATCGATCACGGTTTTCCATATATCTACCACCCCGACGAGCCTGCGGTTGTAAGATCCGCGCTGGGTATAAGGTTTGATTCCAATCCCCATCACTTTGACTGGCCTCATTTATACTTTTACCTTAATTATTTTGTATATATGGTTTTTGCCAAAATGCGCGATCTAATTACATCGTTGGGGTTTCATCTCTCAGTAGCACAGGTTGCCCCCATTATTTACAACGACAACTTAATTTTTTATTTAATTTCGCGCATTTTCTCCGCCACATTGGGGGCCTTAACGATAATTCCAATCTATCTTTGGATAAAAAGACTTGTTAATAAAAATGCGGGTTTATTCGCATCGGTCTTTTTATCTCTGGCACCTTTGCATGTTCGACAATCCCACTACGCGCTCGTTGATGTCCCTATGTTATTTTTCCTTTCATGGTCGCTTTTTTTCTCTACCGTCTCACCAATTTTGTCCGGACTTTTTTTGGGTTTTTCCGCGTCAACCAAATACAACGGCATTTTGGGCGGACTTTTTATTGCCCTTTATTACTTACTGCATCAATCCAAACCTCTAGTAAAAAGAGTGGGCGATGTTGTTAAGCTTACAATTTTTACTATCATTGGTTTTCTCATCGGCACTCCCTACGCCCTGTTTGATTACAAAACTTTTATTAGAACAGACGGACCGCAGGGTGCGCTTTGGCAATTTACCAATGTGGGAAAAGTATCGCTTGTAAATCAAATCGGGCAATTTTTATCTGCCATGTCAACAAAATTACCCCACGACTTAGGTTACGGTGCATGGGCAATTTTACTAACAGGACTCGTTATCCTTGGTGTTAAACTAGTCAAACAAAAACAAAAACGCGTCTACATCATCATTCTGCTCACAACAGCAATATTTCTAGCTTTGACTTTTTATGTATCGGGGTTGGAAAAAAACCGCTCGCACTACTACATAATCATTTACCCTTATTTCTTTTTGGTATTGGGCTGGGCGCTTTCTTTAATTGTCGACAAGTTTAAAAGAACATATTACAAAGTTATTCTTACTAGCATTATACTCTTGCCCTCTTTAATTCTATCTATTTCTAATATTGTCGACCTTGAAAACAAACGGTCCAGTACAATTTATGGTGGCTACATTGAGAAAAATGTTAAAATGTTTTGAACTATGTTCAATAACCCCGTGAAACTCCATATAAGATTCTTAGAGTTGACGAAAAGATACCGCTACGAGATTTTGTTTTTTATAGTTTTTTGCCTTTCCCGCGCCCCGTACCTTGGCACGGAAATGTTTAACACGGATGTGTGGAAGTGGAAAGCTAGAATTTACGACTTTGGGAGCGGAATTTTTAATTTAGACTTTGACAAGACATTACAAAAGTATCATCCAGGTGTAACGCTAATGTGGGTAGGAACGGCGGGGGTAAAATTACAGGGACTTTATTGCGCTGTAATTACTTGCCCTAACGAAGCTGTCGATCCGGTAGGAGTAGTTTTTACTCTTCATTTTTTCCAAAAGCTTTTAGTTGTCATAACGACAGGTTTTACTCTCACTTTAGTTTTTTATCCCCTAAAAAAACTCTTTGGGGAAAAATATGCCTTTGTATCTTTATGGCTCGTGTCATTTGAGCCCTTCTTTTATGCCTTAACTCGCGTTATTCATTTGGAGGCTTTGATGACCTCTTTTATGCTCGCAAGTTTTGTGTGGCTGTATTATTTTTTGGAAAATTATGCAAATGACAAAAAAACCAGACGACTTGTTATTTCGGCCATATTTGCAGGTCTAGCCATTCTTACTAAATCCTCTGCCATTTTTATAATTCCTTTTTCCGTCCTGTCGATCTTTTTGTACCAAAGGAAAAATATAAAGAACACGGTTAAATTATCGGCCTTATGGATCCTTGGAATAATGGCCACATATTTTATTTTATGGCCGTCTATGTGGGTAAACCCAGTTGGAACTTTAGATTATGTTTTTATCAAAGGGGTTAAAGAGGTTGGCGTAGAAGGCGGTCACGGACAAATTTTCTTAGGAAAATATACAGAAAACCCTGGGCCCTTTTATTATTTTGTAGTTATAGCATATAAATTCTCACTATTTCTCGTTACGGGAATCTTGTTTTTTGCTTTTTTCTTTAAGAAAATCACCCAGCACTTTGATGCAGAGAAAACAAAAAGATTTGTACTTCTTGGGATTATTTTTACGATTGGATACCTGATCGAAATTAGTATCCCTACCAAAAAACTGGACCGCTATATCCTCCCATCTCTTGCATCTATAAGTTTGATGGCGGGATTTTTCTATACATGGCTGATCTTTATCGTCATCCCGCAAGTCGCTCACAAAATTTTTAAGAGAGATACTCTTAAACATGCGCAAACATATATCTCGATCCTTGCTTTCTCGCTGTTTATCTTTTTTATCGCCCAACAGAGTCTTTCTTTAACTCCAGATTATTTTTCCTACTACAACCCCATGTTTGGCGGACTTTCCAAGGGAATTTATACGCTGGAACCAAAATGGATTATTGGTCAGCATCAAATCGCCCACTATTTTGTTGACTTAATGAAAACAAACAAGCTCGGACCTTTTACCCAAGGACAGTCTTTTGACAATCAGAAAGAGTTGTCGCACAAATTAACCGTGGCTTTTCCGGAAAAATACTACACGCAAATTTGGCCGTTTATTAGAAAAATTGGCGGATGGGCAACAATCGAGGACTTAACTCCCAACGCCAGAAGAACCACATACTTTGTCTACCCTGTTTGGGACGATTACTCCAACCAAGAAAAGCGTTTTAAACTTATCTACCTCGATTCGATCTACCTACGTAGCGTTAAACTGTACAATGTTTATCAAAGATATGATCTCTAAACTAAAATTCATAGCAGATAATCCTGTTTTAAGCGGAACTTTTATTGTTACCATAGGAGTTTTTTTAGGCAGTATTTTTAGCTATCTTCTACAAATTGGCTTAGGACATTTGCTTTCCATTGAAGACTTTGGAACTTTTAACGCTTTTCTCTCACTTTCCATTATCTTTGGCATTCCCGCCGGAGCCATAGCTACCTCCCTCATTAGAGAAGTTACTAAACTTCTCGCTCAAAAGAACTTTTACACTCTAAGGAAGTTCTTTTGGAACTTCACAAATCTTTCTTTGGCGTTTGGAATGGCTATATCGTTAATTTTTATCCTGTTAAACAATCAAGTCTCTACCTACTTAAACATTGATCGCACTTCTGTAATTTATGTTTTTGCAATCTTTCTGGCATTTTCTTTTCTAAATGTCGCCACATTTTCTTACCTGCAGGGCTTACTAAGATTTAAGGCGTTTGCTTTTCTTTCTTTAGTTTCACAATTTTTACGACTTGTAATCCCGCTTGGCTTGGTTTACGCTGGTTTTGCCGTTGCGGGGGCATATGCCGGTTTAACAGTGGTTGGGATTCTAAGCTTCTTTGTGTCGATCCTGCTTCTTAAGAAGAATTTTAGGGTGGGTTTAAATCCACCTCAAAATCTTGTCGACAAAAAACTTACTCATCTTTACAGGGGGCTTCTACTCTTTAGCGTACCGGTATTTTTTATAAACTCCGGAATAACCCTTTTAAACAACACTGATGTTGTAATGGTCAAACATTTTTTTACCCCATACGACGCGGGAATTTACGCCGGCGTAGTTACCATGAGTAAGGTTTTTTTGTTTGGCGCCAGTATTGTTCAGGTAGTTATGTTTCCACAAATTTCCCATCTTTATGCATCAAGTGGCAACTTTAAAGGTCGCTTTCTAAAATTCCTATCGCTTCAGCTACTGCTGATTGTTGGAGGAATTTTATGCTACGCCATATTCCCCCAAGCGATCAACTCCATAATGTTTAGAGGGAAATTTACCGAATCCGTTACTTATCTGCCACTTTTTGCCGTCTTTGTCGCCTTCTATATCTTGATCACCTTTCTGTCCATGTTTCTTTTGGCAATAAATAAAACCAAAGCCTTTCTATTTATAATCCCAGCCTGTGTCCTTCAATACATACTTATTAGCTTCCTTCATAACAACATCTACAGCATCATTAAAGCAAATATATTGTCGACCGGAATCGCCTGTTTATTTATAACTATTTATGTTGTAAAATCTCTGCATGAAGGTGTCGATAATCATTCCAGTTTATAAACAAGAAAAAACAATTGAAGTCGACCTAGAAAATATTTGCGACACCATGAGCAAAACCCGTTGGGAATATGAAGTAGTTGCCGTTGTAGACGGCTCGCCCGACGACTCCTATAAAGAGGCTAAAAAAGTCAAACGACCAAATTTGCAGGTTTATAAATACGATATTAATAAAGGCAAGGGTTACGCGGTTCGCTACGGAATGGCTCGCGCCACCGGTGACTATATTTCCTTTATCGACGCGGGAATGGACATTGACCCCAATGGAATCTCCATGCTTTTAGAACACATGGAATGGTATAACGCGGATATCGTAGTGGCCAGCAAAAAACACCCAGTTTCCCAAGTCAACAAGTATCCTTTAATGCGTAAAGTATATAGTTTTGTTTATTATATGATGGTAAAAATTCTTTTTGGACTCAATTTAAAAGACACTCAAACGGGTTTAAAGGTTTACAAACGCCAAGTGTTAGAAAAAGTCTTACCACGCTTGCTGGTTAAGCAGTTTGCCTTTGATATAGAAATACTGGCGGTAGCAAAAAATCTTGGCTTTAACCGTATCTACGAAGCGCCCGTAAAAGTAAGGCTGGGCTTTGATAACACTTCGTTTTCTACGTTAATAATTTTTGACAAACACATCCAAGCTATGATCCTAGACACCCTAGCCATCTTTTATCGGTTAAGGATTCTTAATTTTTATAGCGACGATAGCAAACGCAAGTGGGTTTACGACAAAGACCTAGAAATGCGCATAAACACCGGAGAGCTTGGATAGGTACGGATGGGTGCTTAAAATAACGCTATGGAAAAGAAAATTGATCGTAAAAACATTGTAGTTACAGGTGGAGCAGGCTTTTTAGGCAGTTTCCTGTGCGAATACCTTTTAGAAAAAGGCGAAAAAGTTATCTGCATTGATAACCTTTTTACCGGTAGTAAGCAAAACATTCACCACCTAACTCAAAATCCCAATTTTACTTTTATAAATCATGACATTATTGAGCCACTGTTTTTGGATAACATCACGGTCGATCAAATTTACAACTTGGCTTGTCCCGCATCGCCCGTGCATTACCAATATAATTCTATAAGGACTATTAAGGCCAACACGATAGGTGTAATAAACATGCTTGGACTGGCTAAAAAACACAAAGCGCGCATTCTGCAGGCGTCAACATCAGAAGTTTACGGCGATCCGGATGTGCATCCCCAACCGGAGTCGTACAGAGGAAATGTAAACACCATTGGTCCGCGGGCGTGCTATGACGAAGGAAAGCGCGTAGCAGAAACCTTATTTTTTGATTACCATCGCCAGCACAATGTGGAAATACGTGTTGTAAGAATATTTAACACTTATGGACCAAGAATGGCCGTAAATGATGGCCGCGTGGTATCTAATTTTATTATACAGGCGCTAAAAAACAAACCTATCACAATTTACGGCGACGGCTCGCAAACCAGATCGTTTTGTTATGTGAACGATTTAATCTCCGCCATATACAAAATGATGAACAACCCAAGTCATACAGGGCCAATAAATATTGGAAATCCGGGCGAATTCACCATAAAAGAGTTAGCAGAAAAAGTGATTGCTCTAACGGATTCCAAATCGAAAATAATTTATAATGATTTACCGGCCGACGATCCCAAACAACGCAAACCTGATATTTCTTTGGCCAAAAAAGTGTTGAATTGGGAACCAAAGATAAAACTTAACGAAGGACTCAAAAAGACCGTAGAGTATTTTAAGAGCAAAATATGAAGTTTTCCATAATTATCACTATTAGAGCTATTAACAACTTTCTGCTAGAAAGTATTACCAACCTAAAGAAACTTAACTACCAGAACTTTGAGGTTCTTATTACTACAGATTCTAAGGAGCAGTACGAGTTCAATGACAGTCGCTTTTCACTCATCTGCCCGGGAAAGACGGCACCAGGAGAAAAAAGAAACTTTAGCGCATGCATGGCAAGCGGAGACGTGCTGGTTTTTCTGGACGACGATGCTTACCCAACCCCAAACTGGCTGAACGAGGCGGCAACTATATTTAGCGATCCCCAGGTTTACGCTTTAGGCGGTCCTGCTATAACGCCACCAGATGCCAAACTTCTAGAAAAGTGTTCGGGAAAGATTCTAGAATCATGGCTGACGAGTGCAGGGACCAAATATAGACACGTGCCGTTACGGGGAAAACAGATAGTCGACTACCCATCAGTCAATCTCTTTGTTAGAAAGGAAGCATTTGAAAAGGTTGGAGGGTTCCTAGCAGACTTTTGGCCCGGGGAAGACACCAAACTTTGCCTAGATCTTGTAAAAACCTACGGCAGACCCTTTTTGTACAGCCCCAAACCCGTGGTCTATCACCATCGTCGAAATGTTTTTATACCGCATCTAAAACAAATTTCCCGTTACGGAAGACATCGTGGACAGTTTGCAAGGATCTTTCCGGAAACTTCGCGACTCCCTTCTTACTTTGCTCCGTCAGCCTTTGTATTAGGTTTATTTCTCGGACCTTTTATCTGCGTCGTCATTCCATTGCTTTGGTATTTTTACGGAGTTTGCGTCACAGCATACTTAGCTTTGTTGACTTTAGAAATATTTAAAGTTTTTATGGTCGAGCGACATTTAAAGCTAGCACTTTACACAGGCTTGGGAATCTTTTTGACGCACGTAGTATATGGACTAAATTTTATCCACGGGTTATTAATAAAACCAAAACTTCAACTCCGCGGGGTCGACGCAAAATCCGGAAATTATATAGGCGGTTGAAAGAAGGGTACATTCGATAGTTGGCCGCTGAGCCAGCTTCGGTTGCACCCTTCAGTCTTGTCTGACGCCTTTTCGACATCTCGGAGCAGGGGCTCATAAGAACCAGTCGATGATTGTGCAGATAATTGGAATCCACATCATCGTGCCCACAATCCCAACCACTGCCGGTCCGTTCCAATAAATTCCGGCCTCGCTCTCAGAGACCGCAACAAAGAACCTCCGCAAATACCAGACCGCGAAAAGCACGAAAGTACAGTCGATAACATATGACCACGAAAGCCTCGCAATCTCCACGATACACCTCCTCGGCAAGAGTTAATCGAGCTTGTGTACTTATTATATAAAACCTCACGCCAATAGTAAAATTCTATAGGCCTGTGCGTTATACCGGCTGATTATTGATATAATCCTAAGTGTGTTCACTCATCTCGGAGTTGCCTTCATATTTTCCACACTATTTTCTTCTATTTTTGGCTTTAAACTAACTCTGCCGTTTTTACTGATTATTATCTTCTTTAACTATCTGCCCGATGTGGATATCCTTATTGAATTACTTCAACGGAAAAGGCTTGGGGGTAAAGAGCACGGGTTTCACAGAGAAATTACACACTACTCCTTGCTCTATATATCTCTTTCCCTGTTAATACTTTTAGCTTCTGACTACAAATTGGCCTTAATGTTTATTACATGCGTATGTTCACATTTTATCTTAGATAGCATCGGAACCGGTTGGGGAATAAAATGGTTGTGGTCATTTTCAAACGATCGTATTAAACTGTTTGCGAATCAAGAAGTTGGAATAGTTACTTTTATACTCACAACGCATATAACCTGAATATTTGTTATAATATTATCAGCAAACACGCACGGCGGAATTAGTGGGAAGAATGAAAGGAGAGCACAGCATGGGTACGAGGAGGTTCGATGTGAGCGTCGCGTCGTTGGTTCCATGGAGTCTGGGATCGGGTGGGCCGGTCAGGGCCTACCAGATGGCCGTTGATGCCGGATTCAACGGACTTCAGCTCCTCCCTTTGCGGGGATGGAGCATGGATTCCGTAAGACGGCTACCTAACAGAGGAGTAATTGCTTGGGAAGGAGCTTGGAATTACGGCTCCCTTTGGAAGGTTGTACAACGGGTTACAGGGCGGGCTGGAGAAGATCACCCACTGCCCATCGATTGGGTAGTATTCGGCAGGGACCCCATGGATCCGCAGATCTTCGGCCGATGTTTCCAGAATGCCTTGCACGTCTCTCACGACTCCAGAGAGAGACAATCGGTCTATGAGCTGCATCCCGAGGGCGGACTGCCTACCACCGGACTTGCCAGTTTGTGTTGGGACACCTGGCACACGCGCCGACCCTACAGAAACGGGGACCCCTCCCCGTTCCAATGGAAGAGACTACTTGAAAAGTGGAAAGACCAAATCGCCCTGATCCACGTCCACCCAGTGGGGCCGGAGATCTCAAGTTTGCTGGCAGGACAAACTAAAGGCGAGTTACAGGACATGCTGCGCCTGCTGGCAACACAGACAAAGACCCAGGTGTCAATCGTGCTCGAAGTTGCTCCAACCTTTGGCACGCGTGCCCAAGCTGTGCGATACCTTTCGCAGCTTCGGCAATCGATCGCCGAGATCATGGGCTGAAACGGGCCACTCCGCGGACAAAATAATTTGTCGCGTCTGCGGAGTGGTACCAAACCCCTATTTCAAATCTGCTATAATCGATTTCATGAAAATCGCCATAGGATATCCTCCTATAGAGTCGCCAAAAGGAACACCGCTTCTTACTCAAAATCGTCAATTTCAATATTTTAACGCCCCAACTTACATTTACCCCATGGTTCCGGCTTATGCTGCGTCGCTGGCAAAAGAGCGTGGGTATGACGTGGTTTGGATGGACGGCATTGCTTCAAAACAAACTTACGTCCAATGGCTCGATGAACTTCAAAAAGAGTCGCCTGACTTATTAATGCTGGAAACCAAGGCTCCTGTGGCAAAACAACACTGGAAAATCGTGAACGAACTTAAAGAAAAACTTCCCAACATGTTAATTGCTATGGTTGGCGACCATGTAACACAAGATCCTAAAGAAACGCTAAACAACTGCCAGGTTGACTATATACTTACCGGTGGCGACTATGACTTTATGCTTAGCGACCTTGCCGACTCCATTACCAAAGGCACGGTTTTGCCGGGCGGGATTTGGGGCAGAAAAGGTGACACTAAGATAAAACTTGGCGATATGGCAAAAGAAGAAGGCGCTTTTTGGGTATCCGGCCCACTAGTCCAAAAGCATAATCTGGACGAGCTTCCCTTTGTCGATCGCGATCTTACCAAATGGGAGCTTTACGCCTACACCAACGGCAACTACAAATACACTCCCGCCACCTACATGTATTCCGGCAGAGATTGCTGGTGGGGTCGCTGCACTTTTTGCGTTTGGGATCACACTCTAAATCCGCAAGGAACCTATCGCCGGTTCTCACCGGAACGACTCTTTGCGGAGGTTAAATATGTTGTCGACAAGTATAAAGTCAAAGAAATTTTTGACGACGCGGGAACGCTCTTTGTTGGTCCACCCCTAAAAAAGTTTTGCGAGCTTCTCATAGAGTCCGGTTATAACAAAAAAGTGGTTTTTAGCTGTAATATGCGCCTTAATGCCCTGTCGCAAGACTATTACGACTTAATGGGTAAGGCTAACTTCCGCTTTATTTTATACGGCATGGAGAGCGCAAATCAGGAAACGCTGGACAAACTGGACAAAGGTCTAAAAGTGGAACAAATAGAAGAAGGCGTGCGAATGGCTAAAAAGGCCGGCTTGGAGCCACATATTACCGTAATGCTGGGCTATCCATGGGAAACGGAAGAAATGGCACAAAACACTATTGCACTAGCCAAGAGTTTGTTTAAAAAGGGTTACGTTGACACCATGCAGGCCACTATTGTTATCCCCTATCCGGGAACACCTTTGTATAAAGAATGCGTGGAAAAAGGCTTGTTTGCCGTGGATCCTAAAGATTACGGGGAGTTTGACATGAGAAAACCGGTTATGAAGATTCCTTTTGCGGAGGCCAGGCTTTTTGAAATGACGCAGGAGCTGTATTCGAGCTTTTTTACGCCGCAGTATTTTGTCCGCAAAATTCTGTCTATAAGAAAAGTAGATGATGTTAAGTTTTATGCTATGAGTGCTAAACGACTCTTGGGACATTTGCTCGACTTTGATAAAAACCAAACCAAGGTGAATATGCTGTCACCTAAGTTTTGGATCGACGCGGGGAGAAGTATGTTTAGCCACCTGGTTCCCACTAAAAATGAGCGATTCTAAACCTAAAGTTTCTGTTTTAATTCCTACACTAAACGCCGCATCGGTTCTTGAATTGTGCCTTAAATCTATCTCCATTCAAAATTATCCAAAAGAGAAAATAGAGATTATCGTTGCCGACGGGGGCTCAAAAGACAAAACCTTAGATATTGCATTTAAATACGGGGCTAAAGTCGTGGAAAATAAACTAAAAACGGGGGAAGCGGGGAAAATGGCTGCCTTACGGGCCGCTACCGGGGATTTTGTTGTCTTAATAGATTCGGATAACATTTTGCCTGATACAAATTGGATGAGGGATATGATAGATCCCTTAATAAAGGAACCTGAAGCCGTTGGAAGCGAGCCTTGGGAATACACCTGGCGCGCCCAGGATGGTTTTATTGCCAGATATTGCGCCTTGATAGGAATGAACGATCCCTTTGTACACTTTTTGGGAGATTATGACCGAATGAACCTACTTACAGGAAGGTGGACTGAAGTTCCGCATGAAGAAGTTGATAAAGGGGGGTACCTTGTGGTGAAATTTGACAAAAGGGGTCTACCAACGATCGGTGCGAACGGAACTGTTTTCAGAACCGGTTTTTTAAAGGAAGCCGCAAAAGGAGACTACTTGTTTGATATAGACATCGTTGCAAAATCCCTAAAGAAAAACGGCGCCGTAACTTTTATTAAAGTAAAAAATGGAATTATCCATACTTTTTGTGAAAGTGATATCAAAAAATTTGCCAGGAAACAACGAAGACGAATTAGTGATCTTTTATATTCTAAATTTGTTGCTAAAAATCGGGATTTTGAATGGGAGGCTAAAGATGAGTTAGGAACGGGAAAAGCTGTAATTACAGAGAAGGTGCAGGGGGTAATTTCTTTGTTTGTATCTGCAGTAATGAATAAGTTCGGAATGATAAAGTTCTTACTAAGTTGTTTAACGGTTTTTCCCTTATTGTATGAGGCTGTAAAAGGCTACACTAAAAAACGGGATCCTGCTTGGTTTTTTCATCCACTAGCATGCGAGATTACTTTATGGATGTATGCGTTAGGAACCATCGCCGGACTGTTTAAAAAGGCAGAAGCCAGCAGGAAAGGATGGAAGCAGTGATGTCGATGTTGTTAAACATTCTGGCATATCATACAGATTTGTCAGGGTTTTCATGGAAAACGGCAAGTGGGTATAAGACTCACAAATTTAGTAATTATTTGACATCGGGTCTCCAACCCTGTTTTATTATTTTCCATGCCTCCAAACCAACCTCGCCAATGAAAATATAAAACATCCAAATAGCAAATTCCTTTGCCAGATCGGATCGACCAATCATTAAAAGGAAGGGGATAAATAGTGTTATTACGCAAACCGAGACTGTTAATATCTTTTGAGGATGTTTATTTTTCTCCACAGAAAATCGCCACAGCAATATTAGCAGTAGCTCTAAAAGATCAGGAACTTTGGGAAAGAAAAGCATTTCAAGAAATACCACAAAGGTAATTGACGCAAATAACCAGAACATCCCGCTCTCCAATACAGAGTCCGTGTAACTCTCCACTAACGGCTGATCTTTGTGATGCTTTTTACTCATAAGTTTTTCCTTTTTGGATAATTTTTCTTAGACATAGTACTAAAAAGAGAAGAAACAAAGTCGAAAGGGAAATTATTGCGCCATAATAAAATAGAATTTGGGGTCTGTATTCCACTACAAGATCATACGAACTTAGATTCTCCGTATCTTGGGGGTTGATTACCCAGTAGTTAGCGTAGCCGTTTGCCACAAAATGATTATCCTTAGCTATCTCTTTTCCCTTAAGATACAGCTTCCATTGACTATGAAAACTTTCACTAAATACCAGAGAATACGGACCGGTTGCTTTGCTAACTAAAATAAGGTATTTGGTTGGATTAACCTTTTTTATTTGTATTTCCGGACTCTCCGGAGATGTGCCGATTGATGTTTTAGTTTGTTTCAGAATTATTTTGGGACTAAAGATCTCCTCCACCCTTATATCGCCAATATCTAAAGAGTTAATATCCTTTCCGTCCTTGTTGTAAAGATAAAGCTTGCTTGTTCCACCGACATTTCCTGCAAAGAAGAATGGGTCCTGCCCCGTCTTTTTTAAGATCTCTCCCAACTGTAGTACCGATGCATTTGGAACAGAGCTATCCTCAACAATCGTAAAAGAAACTGAATCTAAATCTCCATTGTATTTAATGGAAACCTGATATCTCCGATTTGGTTCTAAATTTAACAGCTCTCTGCTTATACTGTTTTTTCCGTCCACAGTCTCCTTTTTCCACTCCGACATCTTGAGAAATATCTGCGACCGATGGTAAAAATCTAAAAACAAAGAGTTACCCTTAGTAAAGGATATAACTCCGTAATTTACATAGTCGTTATTCGATTTACTTAGGTTTTGAGTAGCTTCTCCGGACAAAGTAGCGCCCGTGTTTCTATCTTTAAAATAGATTCTTGCGTTTTTGGCGGCATCGTCTAAGTTTTCAACAAGGATTTCGTAATCCCCGGTCTCCGGAATTTCCATAGGGTAGCAGCTGAACATGCAGCCTTTTACTAACGCCCAAGAGTCAAAATTATACAGAAGAGAAAGAAAAAAGTTGTGGACATCTCCCTGGTCGCCATACTCAACATTAACCATTATAAGATTCTTAAGAACTTTTTCGATAATTTTATTACGTTCTGTAACCTGGGTACGCGTCTTTAGTTCTTCTTCCACGGCCAACTTTAATCCTTGCAGTGCGAAGGCTATTTCTCCCTGCAGTGGTTGGTTATGGTATAGGTTTTGCGACTTCATCTCAAACGCCACCCGTACAATATTTAGCAATTGAATGTCAACTTGATCCTTGGAGTCATTCTGTGGGGGCCATACCCACGCTGGACTCCATGTGTTATCCATAAGAGTATCCAAAGAGATGAGTTCCTCCAATATTACAACTGTCTTCGTATTTTGTTCATCCAAAGTCGGTTTGTTAACCTCTTTAAAAAGGTAGTTTGTTTGTTTGTCGTAATCCGGAACAAGGAGTAGGTACGGAAAAAATCTTAATTCGTCATACACAAACAATGTTTCTTTGGGAACGTAAAAACTAGGCAGAACATATTTATCGTCCACCTTGTAAAGAGAGGCAGACTCTCCATCATATAGATTAGATATTAAACCCTCCTTTTCTAATTCCTGAACTTTAGGCAGTGACTGAGAGATAAACTGATCGGCCACACCTTTATGGTAAATAAGGTGGGAAACGTTAAAGTATGAAAGCAGTTTTATATACCACTCTGGATTTAAACGAGTCCCATTAAATTCTGCAGTGGGCGACCAGTTAAATAAGTTTAGCTGTGAGGCATTTTGTCCAATGGTGGGCTTTACCAAAAGATTCTGTGTAACGTTAAATCCAATTAATTTCCATTTTATGTAATTTACCCACGCAGGTGTGTTCAACACACTGAATGGCAGATCCTGAACCTTTGAATCCTGAGTATCTGCATTCACAATATCGGCGATTTTATAGTAGTCGGAAGGAATTTTAACTAAACCAGAATACTTTGAAGTTGTGTAGTCCTTTGTAGGATCGTCGCCCAAAGTTATGCTGTATTTAGTTTGAATGCCACCCATTAAAAATGGAGCTCCTGCAAACAAAGTCGCCACTAAAACAACGTAGATATATTTGTTAGCGGTAAATTTTAAGGGTATGAGACCGTAAATGGCAGTAAGCATCAAAAAAGGCATAAAAAGAGCGATTTTTTCGTAGCTTCTAAATATAGATAAAAGAGGAATAACGGAAAAAACCTTTAAAGTGAGTTCGCCAAATGGACCTTGCCCTTTTTTTATTAGAAACATAAAAATAACACAGATTGAAAGCAAGACTAAAGACAGTCTTTTACGCAAAACGGCGGGTTCATTCTTTGACTTTATTAAAAACACTACAAGTAGAAGTATTGGAATAAACGGAAACAGATAAAGAAACCAACGGTTGTGAGAAAACGGAAAGAACCCTCCATAACCTGGTAAACCTATCAGGATGGACAAGATATCCGCCGACTGGGTTCTGAGCCATAGATTAAAGTTAAACATTCCACCGGCCAAACTCGATAATTCGCCCCGTAAAGCCATGTAAGTAGGCGCAACCCAAACTGATAGAGTCAGCAGAGAAAGTATCGAAAGAATTAATAATGATAAAACAAGTTTCCTATTTATAACAACGACTTTTAACAGAATAGAAAAAGCCAAAAATAGACAAAAAAATAGACATAAAGAAACGAAAAACGCTACATTAGTAAAACCGGGGATAGACAAAAAGAGCAAGACAAGAAAGGCTAACGTATTATTAAGGGAAGGTTTAGAAATGTAACGGTAGAATACCGCACCCAATAAAGGAAGGGTTATATATAAAAAAACTTGGTGTGAAAAACCCCACGTGTAAGTGTAGAAATATATAGTTGTGAGGTTTATTGAATAGATAAGCGAAAAAACTCTGGTAAAAACAGTAAGTTTTTCTTTGAAGATAAGTTTTAAGGCCAACAAGAAGGAAAAGTAGGAAAGTGATAAGAAAAGAAAAAGTACGTACGACAAAATATTAGTGTCGTTAAGACCCAGTTTGTGGGGCAGAAGATAGAAGATAAAATAATACGGAGAAGCCGCAAACCAGGAGAAGAATCCTCCCTCGCTGGGAGCTGATATACCATTACCCCAAGTGTAAAAAAGGTTTTTGAAAATGTTTTCTATGTTTATTGGCTGAGCAAAATCTCCACTAACATAAATGTAGCCCTGTGGAAAACGGTTGATAAAAACAACCCACAGAAAGATAAGAAGCGGCCAGAGGATATTTAGTATTAATGAAACAACGGGATGTCTGGATAAGAAACTTTTGTAGGCTTGAAAAAAGATGAGAATTTTACCGGGCACCTTTGTCATGTTCTTGCTATCAGGCGATTTTATCCTCACATTTTGGCTTTAATGCCTGCTTCTGTCAATCCAATGAAAAGAATTGGAGGCCCCTTGCAACAAAGATTATGCTTTTGTTGTAGGTAGCCCCCCTTGCCACCGGTTAGGCAAGTTCACGAGCAGGCAAACTCCTGGTAATATTCACCCAGAGCTAGTTCAATCTGCCCTTCGACTCCGTTCGGCACTCCCTCACGCTCCGCGATGTCAGCCCCCAGAGCCCGCAGGAAGTCGATGAACGCACGGAAGTGTGCTTTCTCAATCAACGCACGCACCTCGTCACAAGAAAGCATGGGCACCCACTCCAAGTTCCACATGAATGCGCGCCATAAGCTTCGGCGTGCCTTCTTGTAGTCGAAGAGGTGTTCCGGTTCCGGATCGTATATCGGGTTATCCTCGAGCTGGTGTTGTGCCCCTTCGATGACATTGAGCGGGAATAGCCTGACCATCTTGTCCAGGTCCATCAAGGCAACCAGCAACCAGGGATGTTCACCGATTTGACACTCCCTCTGAGAGTGGTTTGCCACCGCGTACGCGATGCGCGCACGCGCGTCGTTTTCGAAAGGACTGTCAGCGAGCTGCATCAGCACATAAGGCTCGTCACCCCCCGCTTTCTGTACATCTACTTTCCACTCCCGAACCCGGTCGACGTTGTGCCACCAAATAGCGGCAAGAAGCTCTGTGAAAGTTCCATCGTCTGCCGGGTCGAGGCCGGGGTAGTATCGGCTGATCGCCTCAAGCACCCCTTTAGCTCGCGCCAACATCATCCTCACATGACTGATCTCGTGCCCCCCAACGACATGGGGAATGTGGTACAGCGGCTCCAACTGTTGCTCAAGTGCACGCAGATACGCGTCCATTTTTCACCTCTATTTTGTTTTCAAGACTAGCTGGATTGCTAGATACGGCTATTTTACGCCAAAAAGTCTATATCGTCAAATACTATAGGGTTGTAATAATGTGCATACAAATTGAGAAAATTAGACTTTTCCTTTATTATCAAATGAACATGAAATTTGTTGAAAGCATTGTTGAATTCGAAAGAAGAATCGGAGATACTTTTGCCGGTAAAAACAGTACGAGCGAACCCTCAGAAGATGCCGTGCATGAGGTGATAAAGGGAGGGAAGGGTTGGGAGGCTGGAACCATAGACCACAAAAATGTGACCGTGCCTGAAGGCGGACGAACCCTAGAACAATATCAAAATGCACTTGGATTCAGCGAAAGTGATTTAAACGATAAAGTTATATTGGATCTTGGTGCCGGCTCTGAAGTCAAGATAGCCACAGAATTGAGAGAAAGAGACTGCGGGGCAAAAGTGTTTGAGTTAAGTCCTGATTTTATGTTTCAGAAATACAGAAACACGGCAATAATATCAGCCGCTCGTAAATACCAAACAAAACTAATGGGGGTGGCGGGGCTCTTGAACGATTTACCTTTTGTAGACGAAACTTTTGACACCATATTAGTATTCCATGTAGCCGAGCACATTCATAATAAAGAAATTTGGCAGGAAGGAATCATGGATATATGCCGTGTGCTAAAGCATGGCGGGAAAGCATTTATAGGTCCTACCTCTCCCAAAATGAGGTACAACGAAACAACTAAAAGCTGGGAATTTTATGATCCCCATTACGAAGCGCTTGTGAAAGATGAGCAAGTGGCGAAGTTCCTAGACGAGCAAGGTGTAACCCTGCGCCTTGAGGACTTGCCCGACTCTGATGAAAATAGGGTAAAGGTTTACATTCCCGATATGGGTGCGGCCCAGGTCTTTGGACGCTATCTATCTCATCGGATTATTCTAGAGAAATAACTTTGTTCTTGTTTTCCGCTATATTTCATACTAAAATGCGTGCATGCTAGCAACTCAGTTAACTAACGTAGGAAATGAGTCTCAACAAAGTTATGAGAAGTTAAACCCCCATGATGTAGTTGTTTTTGCCACCACGTTCTACAAAAATTGGCAATCAAGTCAAACGGATATAACTAATGCCGACTCCGCGCGCGGAAACGCTTCCATTGATACATTCAGACAAGCAGTAGAAGGCGACTACCAAGTTGTAGTTGTAGATGGTGGAAGCTCAAAAGAATACCTTGAAACTTTAGAGCGTATGGGAGTAAAAGTTCTCGCACAGGAAAAGCCTGGCATGGTAGAGGCTAAAAGAGAAGCGCTGGAAAAGTCCGTTGATCTGAATCCGAGAGTCCTTCTGTTGATTCAAGCAGAAAAAACTGAAGTAATACCTTACATATCGCAATTGGTGGATCCCATAGCCAGAGGGGAAGCCGATATAGTAATGGCCGGACGCGACCCGTCCCTATTCAGGACAACATATCCAAGCTTTCAGGTGGAATCAGAAGAGTTTGGAAATAGGTGGTGCAACAGGATTGCTCAACATCTGGGGATCCTCCCCACGGACACTCAATTCGATTGGTTTTTTGGAGTGAAAGCATTCAGAAACGATCCAGAACTAGTAAGGATGTTTATGGAGCGATATCAAGTCGATGATCCGGAATGGGCAAAAAGGCGAGGAGGAGCCAATCCGGAACGATACACAAATTTTGACTTTTTTCCTGTATTAGCTGCACTTCATTCTGATAGGAAAGTTGTTGGTGTGGATATTCCCTTTTCCTATCCGCCGAAGCAAAAAGCAATGGAGGAAACGCTAGCTGGAGATTTTATCGAAAAGCGTCGTATGCAGAGGGAAACCATACTGGTAGAGGTTATGCAATTTGCCCGGTATCTAGTTGATGAAAGTAACCCCAAAGGTCATCTTAGTAAACAGCCCTCTAGTAACGTTTAGTCTTACACTTCCTAAGCAAGAAAGTCTTTCACTTAGTGTTGCGTTATTGCATGAATTACTATACTATTTACAAGTCGCTTTTAAGATTAGCTTATGACACAAAAACGAGCTTTTATTACAGGAATAACTGGACAGGACGGATCATACCTGGCGGAGCTACTCTTACAAAAAGGGTATCAGGTCCATGGTTTGCGTAGAAGAACCAGCCTTTTTAATTCATCCAGAATAGACCATATAATTGAGAAGAACTTCTCTTCAGGGGATGTGCAGCTTCATTACGGCGATCTTTCAGATTCATCCAGTCTTATAGAACTTGTCGCCCGACTCAAACCAACCGAGATATACAATCTAGGAGCACAGAGTCACGTTGGCGTAAGCTTTAATATTCCCGAATACACCTGCGATGTAGATGCTCTGGGAACGCTAAGGTTGTTACAGGCCGTTAGGCACACAAGTCCACAAACCAAATTTTATCAAGCTTCCTCAAGCGAAATGTTTGGAAAAGTTCTTGAAACTCCTCAAAAGGAAACTACCCCCTTTAACCCCCAATCTCCCTATGCCATATCAAAGGTTTTTTCTTATTGGACGGTTAAAAACTACCGCGATAGTTACGGGACTTTTGCTTGCAATGGAATACTTTTTAACCACGAGTCGCCAAGGAGAGGTAGAACTTTTGTGACTAGAAAAATCACCAGAGCTGTAGCTGACATTTTCCATAAAAAACAAAAGATATTGTATCTGGGTAACATCCATACGTCTCGAGATTGGGGACACGCAAAGGATTATGTGGAAGCGATGTATCTAATGATGCAACACAAAGAACCGGATGACTTTATTGTAGCCACAGGAGAAACCCACACCGTAAAGGAGTTTGTGGAGCTGGCGTTTGAACATATTGGAATCAAAATAAAATGGACCGGCAAGGGGCTAAAAGAAATAGGTTATGATACAAAAACAAAGAAGACATATGTTAAAATCGACCCACAATACTTTAGACCTTCCGAAGTTGAATTTTTGCTTGGTGACCCTTCAAAGGCCAGAAAAATCCTTGGTTGGAAACCTAGACACAACTTTAAAGAACTGGTCAAAGAAATGGTCGAGTTTGATATCAAAAACGAAGGGTTAAACAACGGATACCTCAACTACTAACTTATGCTAAAGCTAATTCGTTCAACATTTTACAAAGAGAAAGAAACAAAGAAAAAACTGGCCGAGTTTATCAAAAAGGCCGATATATTAAGTATGTACGATGAGTGTAGAAAGTTTGAAAGGCTGTTTGCAGAAAAACAAGGTAGAAAATACGCGTTGTTTGTCTCTAACGGAAGTGCCGCAAATTTAGCACTCATTCAAGCATTGTTAAATACGGGTAAAATATCAAAGGGGGATAAAGTTGGGTTTTCAACAATAACATGGGCTACAAATGTAATGCCCCTCATACAGCTGGGTCTTGAACCTATCCCCGTTGACTGCGAACTTGAGAGTTTAAACATTTCCGTTAAGACCATCAAAGCCTCCTATAGTAAAGATAAGTTTAAGGCTCTTTTTGTTACTAATGTTTTGGGGTTTGGCGGAGAACTAAATAAAATAGCGTCGTTCTGTAAGGAAAACAAAATAATTCTTATAGAGGACAATTGCGAAGCACTAGGTTCAAAAATCGGCAGTACATTATTAGGAAACTTTGGGTTTGCTTCAACTTTCTCAACCTATGTTGGACACCACTTGTCCACAATTGAAGGGGGCATGGTGTGTACGGATGATGAGGAATTTTACCACATGCTTTGTATGGTGAGGGCCCATGGGTGGGACAGAAACATTCCCGAGAAAGCGCGCACCGATCTAATAAAAAAACACAAAATTGATCCGTTTGTGTCCAAATATACTTTTTACGACCTAGCCTATAATGTTAGACCTACAGATATCCAGGGTTTTATTGGAAATGTACAGATAAATTATTGGGATGAGGTTGTTGGCAAAAGAGAAAGTAACTATAAACTATACGAAAAGACAGCCAATAGCAACAATCACTTATATCATTACAATGTACCTTATATGTCGCTGGTTTCTAACTTTACCTATCCCTTAATTTTTAAGACTAAAGTTTTGTATAGAAAATACCGCGATAGGTTCATAAAGCACGACATTGAAATTAGACCTGTTATCGCGGGAAATATAACAAGACAGCCCTTCTTTAAAAAATACATTTCAAAAACATACGAAACACCCGTAAGCGAATTAGTTCACGAAAATGGCTTTTACATTGCTAATAACCCTGAACTAACAAAAGGCGAGCTTGAGTTGCTTTGTAGCTTGTTAAAAAAATGAAACAGAATATGAACATGAATAAAGCGGAAATAACAAAGCTCAAGAAGCTGGCCATTCAAGTAAGACGAGATGTAATAAGAATGATCTACGGATCTAAAGACGGACATATTGGGGCGGCTATGTCTATAGTAGAAATGCTGGTAGTACTTTATTCAAAAATTCTCAAGATAGATAAGCGGGATTTATCAAATAAAGAAAGGGATAGATTTATTCTTAGTAAAGGGCACGGCTGTGTATCTTTGTATTCTGTGTTGGCGAGACGGAGATTTTTCCCTATGGATGAGCTTGAAAAGTTTTGCACAAGAAATGGAATCCTTGGCGGCCACCCTGACCATAATAAAATTCCAGGCGTTGAAGTATCCACCGGTTCTTTAGGACATGGATTTCCCATGGGTGTGGGGTTTGCCATGGCGGCAAAATTAGAAAAGTCGCACCGCAAGATATTTTGCGTGGTTGGAGATGGAGAATGCAACGAGGGGTCAACATGGGAAGCGGCAGCTATAGCCTCTCACCAAAAGTTGGATAATCTGGTAGTTATATTGGACAATAACGAAATGCAATCAAGTGGGAGTGCTGTTGCCGTGCAAGATCCACATGACCTAAAGTTAAAATGGTCGGCTTTTGGTTGGGAAACTCTAGATGTGGAAGGACATGATATTAACAAAATTTATGGCGCACTAATTAAATGTCCGTTAATCAAAGGTAAACCTACAGCTTTGATTGCCCACACAGTTAAAGGAAAAGGTATACCGTTTATGGAAAACGATAACAAATGGCATACCGGAATTCCAACGGAAGAAGAATATCTTAAAGCAATGGAAGAGCTTGACCTACAAGAAAAACACTATGAGAAAAACCTTTGTTAAAACAATAGAGAAGTTGTTTGATGAAGATCCCAAAGTGGTATTGTTCCTGGGTGATATCGGTGCCTTTCTTCTTAGAAAGATTAAGGATAAATACCCGGACAGATTTTTTAATGTGGGAATTTCCGAGGCTGCAATGATCAGCGCGGCGGCAGGAATGGCTCTTGATGGGTGGAAACCATTTGCATATACTATAACGCCGTTTATTACATCCAGAGTCTTTGACCAAATACGCGTGGGGGTTGGCTGCCATAGCGCAAATGTAAAAATTGTAGGAATAGGAAGCGGAGTCTCCTACAGTTCCCTGGGTGCCACCCACCATTCAATTGAGGATATTGCCATCATGAGAACAATTCCCGGAATGCGAATATTTACCCCGGAAAATGCAGAGGGAACCGAAAAGACACTTAGAGAAGCCGCTCGAATAGACGGACCAACTTATATTAGGCTGACGCTGAACTTGCCAGAACAAACCGAAAACCAAACAAACAATAACAAATTCGCAGATTATAGAATCGCTCGCAGGGGAAACAGTCAAGTGGTAATTATCTCCTTTGGAGAGACAGTAAAAGAAAGCTTATTGGCCGAAGAGAGATTAACAAAGAAAGGAATAGATCCCACAGTAGTGGGTATAAACACTATAAAGCCTCTGAATAAGGAGATTATAAACATCATCAGTAAGGCAAAATATCTATTCACCGTTGAAGAACATAGCGTAATTGGCGGGCTGGGGTCTGTGATAGCCGAATTGGTTGCCGAATTACCAGCCGGTACAAAGCCCATGCTTACTCGTATTGGTATAGACGATAAGTACCTTGACATTTACGGTCACAAGCAGGAGCTGTATCAATACCTTGGACTGGACGGAGAATCAATTTACAGAAAGGTACTACAAAAATGCAAAAAGCGTCAGAAATAATTCGCAAAGATTTAGAAGAAATTTACAACGAGTTAAAAAGTGAAAAAGAAAAGATTCTTGGTAAGACCTTTCTGATTACAGGTCCGGAGGGATTACTCGCCAGCTACCTGGTTGAAACCATCTTATATTTTAACGACAAAAATCCAAAAAAAGAGCCTGCTAAAGTCATAGGTTTGCAAAGGTCAGGAATGGATAAAAACGGGAGATTGGGTTATCTATTGGGAAGAAAAGATGTAATGTTTGTGAAGCACGATTCTATAAATCCTTACGAAACAAAGAGGAAAGTTGATTATATAGTTCATGCCGCCGGTAGATCTGCACCAGCTTTTTTTGAGAGCGACCCTCTTGGAACCCTGGATGTTAATGTTAAGGGTATTAGATGGATTCTGGAATACTCTAAAGAGCATAAGGTTTCAAGTATCCTTTACATGAGTTCCGGTGAAATTTACGGAAATCCAACACCAGAAAATATTCCAACACCAGAAACATATAACGGAAACGTTTCCCCCTTAGCGCCTCGTGCCTGCTACGCCGAATCTAAAAGATTAAGCGAAACATTATGTAATATCTACTTTAAAAAATTCGGTGTCCCCATTAAGATTGCCAGACCATTTATTGTATACGGTCCTGGGCTAAAGGTGGGAGATAGAAGAGTCATGGCCGAATTTATGAAGTCCGGACTCGAAAAGAAACCCATTCAAATGCTCAACAAGGGACTGGATACAAGGTGCTATTGTTATGTCTCAGATGCCACGGTTTTATTTTTCCGTTTGCTGTTTTCAAACCTTAATGCGGATCCGGTTAATGTGGCCAATAATAAAGAGGAAGTTACTATAAAACATCTAGCAGAAATAATTCACGAGCTGTGCGGAATAAAGGAGGGTGTGAGTGTAAAGGAAAACTCAGATAAAAGCCACGTTGTGGACGCACCTTCCAGGGTTCACCCCAACATTGAAAAGGCCGAGAAACTGCTAAAGTATAGTCCCAAAGTGTCGTTAAAAGAAGGTTTAAAAAGAACCATAGAATGGAACAGAAGCCTACTTCAGTGAAGAACACTTTAATAGCCTGCCCATACTGTCATAGTCAACTTTTTGACGAGGGAAAAGAATTCCTAAGATGTGCCAAGTGCAATATTGAAAAGAAGTATATAAAAATTGGTAAAATTTATAGCTTTTTAAACTCTGCAGAAAAGGATCTGGACCTCTCAATAGCTAAATGGAACCAATATTATTCAAACCTAGAGAGTCACTATATAAAGGAGCGCCTTCAAGCGTACGTCACTGAGGATTTTTCCTATGTCTATCCGCAGTTAACAGAAAATGAAACCCTAAACAAAAATAAGGTTTTCTTAGAAATCGGTTGCGGACCAATGTTTTTTGCCAGTCAAATAGCTCGGGAGGTCAAGCTTGTCATTGGGGTGGATTTTTCGCTTGAAGCATTAATGTTGGCCCAAAAACTGCTGGATCAAGAAGGGATAGATAACTACCTTTTAATTCATGGCGACATTAAGTATATGCCCCTAAGCAGCTCGTGTGTTGATCTAATTTATGGCGGTGGCGTACTAGAACACTTTAAGGACACTTCAAAGGCCGTTTCCGAAATGTATAGAGTGCTAAAAGACAATGGAAAAACCTTTAATACAGTTCCCTATCTAAATCTAGGATCGCTTACTTATAGGCAAATGTGGGGCAATATTCCAAACGTACCGATGCTAAAACAGCTAGCGGAATTCATTCACATCAAAGTGCTAAAATCGCGACATATGAAGTTTGGGTATGAACTTTCCTTCACTTCGTCGAACTTAATAAGGTTACATAAACAGGCGGGCTTTAGAAAAGTCGTTGTAAGCCACTTTAAAACAAGGTTAGTATTTGAATATATAAAGAATCCAATAGTCAGAAATGTTGTTACGTGGATGGCAGAAAACTTGCCCATGTTCTGGCCAATGGTAAAGGTGGAGGCAAGTAAATAACATGTGTGGAATTGCCGGAATAATAAATGTGAATCAAAAGTATCGTGGCGTTACTCAAAATATGCTGGACTTGATTCACCATAGAGGACCGGACGACCAGGGTATTCTGGAAGACTTTGATAGAAAAATCTCCTTGGGGTCTAAAAGATTAAGTATTATTGATCTTTCTGAAAAAGGTAGAATGCCCATGCAAAACATGGATAAATCGGTTGCGGTTTGTCAAAACGGGGAAATATATAACTTTAAAGATCTTAAAAAAGAGCTGGCGGGAAAAGGCTATCAATTTAAATCCGAGTCCGATACGGAAGTAATTCTGCATGGTTATAGAGAATGGGGCGAGGGGGTTTTTGAAAAACTTAGGGGGATGTTCGCCATTGCTTTATACGACTATAAAAAAGAGACGGCGTTTTTAGTTAGGGACAGAATTGGAATAAAACCCCTCTATTACTTAAATAAAGAGGGTTGCCTTTTCTTTTCAAGTGAAGTAAAAGCTTTTAAAGCGGTACCTGACTATAGTCTGAAAGAAAATGTTGATCGCGACAAAGTTGAACTATTACTCGGGTTCATGTTTCTACCGGATCGAATAAACACTTTGTTTAAAAATATCAAAAAGGTGGAACCCGGTTGTTATTTAAAATGGGAGGCAAAGTCCAAACAGATAACTAATAGAAGGTATTGGTCCTTACCTCGAATAAATGAAAACAGTAAAGATACGTTCGAAGAAGCAGTGGAAAAACTGGATGACTTGCTAAAGACATCTGTTATGGAGCACATGGTCTCCGATGTGCCTGTGGGAATACTGTTGTCTGGAGGACTGGATTCGTCATTAATAGCTGCGTATGCCCAGAACTCAACGAGTAATAAGATAAAAACATATACCGCGAGGTTCGATCATAAATTCAATGAAAGTCAGAATGCGGCAAAAGTTGCTGAGTATTTAGGAACAGATCACCACGAAGTGTTTATTGACACTAAAAACATAATCAATAATATTGAGAGTTACGCCCCGATATTTGATGACATGGGTACTTTTGACGGGGGGGTGATATCTACAGCGATACTTTGTAAAGAATTAAAGCGGCAAGGCATCACGGTTATTCTTTTGGGTGAGGGGTCGGATGAAATATTTGGAGGTTATTCGTGGTTTGGGCTTTCAAAGCTTCCTTTTTCTATTCTACCCACACCTTTAAAAGCGACTGCCTACTACTATGCAATATCAAGAAATATCTCCTTTAAAACACCAAGGTACATATCCTACTGGAATTCAATTTTCAAGCAAAACAAGCAAGATGATGTTTTTAGAACCATCTCTTCGGTTGAGGTAAATATACAGCTCCCAAACCACCTTCTTATGAAGGTAGACAAGGCAACAATGTCCGCATCCGTTGAGGCTAGAGTTCCCTATTTGGACCATCGAATCGTGGAGTACGCATTTAGTCTTCCAAATAAATACAAGATAAAAGGTGAGACATTCAGTATGAATGGTTCAAATGAAAAATACATATTGAGAAAAGTAGCCGAAAAATACCTTCCGTCTGATGTAACCACAAGAAAAAAGCGGGGATTTATGCTACCAATGTTTGATGTATTAACTAACAATATCGACAAAGTAAGATCTTATATATTGGGTGCGGACTCATTAACATCTGGTATCGTAGGAAGGAAAACTCTTGAAAGTTCATTAGATTTTAACTGTTTTGGACCCATAAAAATGCAAAAGGAATATTTACTCTGGAGAATGTTCCTGCTCGAAGTTTGGAACAAGACATTATGACAACACCAACAACAAGAAAAAAAGTAGTTATCCTTGTACACAGAATATTCACGGCAACGGGAATCAAACCAGGAGGAATAGACTATGTTACCTCCTTTCTCGAGAATACAGGATTTGAAGTAATATTTATTGAGCATCCGCTTGCCGGAGTACACAGCTCAAGAATAAAAAACGGAGAACAAATCCGGGAGTACAAAATCCCATTTTCCGGCGTAATCAGGTGGCCAATCGAAATAGTGTTTAATATTTTTAAAACTCTCTCGTATGGGAAAATTGACCTAATTATTGCCGTAGATCCACTCAACTTTGTGTCAGCTTATGTCGTTAGTCTCCTGAGAAAAACGCCTGTGCAGTTTCATGCCGTAGATTTTTCAGAATGTCGATTTGAAATAAAATTGCTTGATGCTTTCTATAGAAAAATTTACTATTTCTCCATTGCTCACGCATCTTTTGTAACATATGTAAGCAAAAACATGCGGGAAATTGTACAGCCACGCGTTAAAAATCCGGATAGAGCAGTATTCTTGCCAAACTCCCCTGATTATGAACATGCCGCGCGTATAGACCCAAAAGAGAAAGATCGTTACGAGTTAGTTTATACAAAATCTAACATTAGTGACACCGAAATCGACATGTTGCTGGATTTAACGTCGTTGTTAAAGGAAAAGTTTCCGTCAATAAAATTAAATGTTATTGGAAAAGCAAGCCGGCGTAATTTAGAAAATATAGTAATATTACACGGTCTTGTTGACTATCAAACTAACATAAAAATAATGTCAAAATCTTATATCGGTGTAGCCTGGTACGAAAACGTAAAATCATTTGAAAAATACGCCGACTCTTTAAAAATTCGAGAATACGCTGCATCGGGTTTGCCCGTTGTGTGCAACAGAAATATATCAACAGCTGTTGAGGCTTACGAGAGAGGCTTGTTAATACTTTGCGAAAATGTCAAAGAGCTTGCGGAAGGTCTGGAAAGATTAATGTCGGACACCAACCTTTATTCTGACATGAGAGATAAAGCGCTTAATTGGGCAAAGGAAAACGATAAAAGTAGATTACTTAATAACCTGTACAGGTCGGTTAGCTTGATATAGAATCGTGAACATGAGCAAGGTAATATTAAATCTAGGTTGTAATAATTCAAGAATCCCAGGCTCAATAGGTGTAGATATAATAAAAAAAGATACCGTGGACATAGTTCATGATTTGAACCAAACACCATATCCTTTTACGGACAATTATGCTGACGAAATCCACATGTACCATGTATTAGAACACTTGGATGATCCAGTAAGAGTTATTGAAGAAGTTTACAGAATACTTAAACCTAAGGGTCGATTATATCTTAGAGTTCCGCATTTTAGCAGCTTATATGCCTGGGGCGACATTACACATAAAAGAGCTTATTCAATATACTGCTTTGATATTTTCGACGCCAAACGGGATTACAAAAAATGGGGCTATTCTGGGGCGCGATTCAACATTGTCACACGTAAAATCAGGTATTTCTATACCTGGCCTAATGAGGAATGGTACATGAAGTATATTGTTGCCCCCGACTGGCCTCCACTGGCAGGATTAATACTAAAACCAATAATCTTGGGGGTGAACTTTCTAATTAATTTGTCGCCCGAATTGTTTGAAAGATTCTGGTGTTATTTAGTAGGTGGAGCGGCAGAAATTTACATGGTGATGGATGCAAAAAAGTAATCTAAATACAAACATAAGAATATTGTATGTAGTCAATTTCTATGGAACACCGCCACTAAATTTTCTATCAAAGTATCTTGCCGAAAACACTGATTATAAACTCACCGTTATAAAGCTCCCCTCTGTGTCGCTATCTAAAAGCGGGATTGAATATGAGGCGTTTGTCCTAGATGAAGTGGGGCAAAAGACTACATTAAAATTTAGGTCTTCACTTAAGATCCCTTCCTACATGGCGTTTATGCTGCAGTATATTCTTAACACATACGCCGCCTGCAAGCTCACTAGAAATAGAGGGGTTTTTGATTTAGGCATCGGAGAGACTAGCTTTGGGTCTTTTGTAATGTGGATCTATAAGATTCTAGGTCGAGTACATAAAACTGTATTTATGAGCGGTGATGTACTGCCCATCTTTGATCGTAAAATCAAGCCGTACTACCTTAATTCTGATAACGCAATAATAAAACTCGTGGATAAAATCTTTGTGCTTATCCAACTATTACTTAGAAAGGTTGGCATAAAAAATGATGTAGTTTGGTATGCCAATCAAAAAACACGGGAGTGGGATTTAGAAAATGGACTGACAGCAAAATCATATTTTGTCGCTCCGGCGGTTACTATAGACAAAAATGAGTCGCTTGAAAATTTGAAAACTGTAAGAAATGAAAACTCCTTGGCCTATATAGGACGACTGGACGCAAACGCCGGGGTAGACGTGGCTTTAGAAGCCTTAGCACTTATGGTAAAAGCAATGCCCAATGTCAAAATTACTTTTGTGGGCGGAAGTGAAACAGCGGTCAAAAAATACCAGGAAATGGCTAAGCAGTTAAACATAGAAAGTAATGTGGACTTTAAAGGGTTCGTTGAAAAAACTGAGGATGCCATAAAAATTATTAGACAAGCCAAAATCGGGCTGGCTCTATATAAACCAGAGAAGGAGAATGTTTCCATGTATGCCGATGTGTCTAAACCCAAAGAGTATTTACGGGCCGGCCTACCTGTTATTATGACTAACGGCGGACCGTCCCTTGGAGACGAGCTCCGGGATCTTGGTGCCGGAGTTCTTGCTAATTTTGATTCAGTTGATATAGCTAAAACATTAGTAGATGTTCTAAGTGATAACAACAGGTATAATAATCTACTCAAGGGGGTCACAGATGCAGCAGAAAAGTATGACTATCGAGAAAACTTTCGCAAAGTATTTGAAAACATACAAAACAAGATCTAATTAGTCTGTTCTAATGTTCTATCAAGAACTAGGTCCCAAAGATATTTATTTGCAAGTTTTAAAGCAGCCCCTCTGAAAACCTCTGCATTATTTGGATTAAGAATCCTCTTCAAGGCATCTACAACCGAACCCTTTTCGTAAGAGACTACAATCCCGGCGCCGCTTTCCGCCAGCTCCTTGGAGAAAGGGAAAACATTTGTTGTAATTACAGGAAGACCAGCAGAAAGGTAGTCCTTAATCTTTCCAGGGTCAGAAAGCTTTGTGAAACTTGAGAGTTCTGGGTGATATAGTGCCATGCCAACTAAAGATCTTTTATAAATTTCGTCCACCTTGTTTTCATCGTCCACAAAACCATGAAATATCACACAAGATGACAGACCGGCATCGGACACTTTTTGTTGTGCGGATTCTGTATAAGGACCCCTCCCAACTATCTCCAATGTCAAATTTGGATAGGCCTTTCTCGCCTCCGCAAATGAGTCGATCATCAAGTCAATACCCTGATGAGGTTGAATGTTGCCCATAAAAAGCACTGTTTTAGCGTTCTGAATTTTTTTCTGCACAGCTTCATCACGCATCACTATTCCTAAAGGCATCACAACCTGCGGGGCAAAGCGAATGCCGTTTAAATCTTTCTCTCTTTGCTTGGACATCAACTCAGACGCGCACCATATAACATCCACTTCTTTTGAAACTATCTTGTCAATAACCCTAAATGACTTTACATCCGTAAAATAGTCCCCGCTGGAATAAGCGATCCGTTTCACAAGACCAAGCTTCTTCATTAAGACGCCAACCAGGCTGTATATGTGACCTTCGCCGATAAAAAATTCAAAACGTCTGCGTAACTTAATAAAGGTTTGTATAATAGCCAAGGCGTAACCAATATAAGAAGCGTACGGAAATTTATCCGTAATAGAGACTGGCATGCTAAACACCGAAAAAACTTCTATTAGCTTCCCGTCTTTATAATGCTCGCATACAGGCTTTCTTGTTTTCAAAAACTTTGGAATAACATTAAGCAGATAAAAATCTTGGGTCCGATACCTAAAATAATTGGCCATGCCTTCCTTTTTGCATAAAACGGCACAAGAAACCATTATCACTGACTTCATAGACATATATTCCATTCTACAGTACGCTGTAGACCAGTGTATACATCAATTTTGGGTTTATAACCAAGTTCGTTTTTAAGCTTAGAGATATCCGGACAGAACCTCTTGGGTGCAGATTTAATATATTCCTGTGATAAATTATCGTCACATTTGGGACTACCTTTAACACCGCGGATTCTGTGCAGTAATGACGCCATTTCTTTTATGGAATATTCATCAAGATCACTGCCAACATTGTAGGCTTCTCCGGGTCGACCTGTTAGGATAATTCTAAAAAACGCTTCCGTTGCGTCCGACACATAACAATCCGATCTTATATCCTCGCCACTGCCTTTCATAACAATAGGTTTTTTATCCAACACTTGCTTTAAAAAGTCCGACAAGACTTTCCCATCGTTAACGGTTACACCAGGTCCGTAAGTCACAAAGATTCTGGCAATGTATACAGGAACACTGTATTTTTTAGCAAATATTGAACACAAGGTTTCTGATAGCCTTTTTGACTCTGAATAGCACGCCCTAGGAGACAAAGTATTAACATTACCATTGTAGCTTTCACTCGTTGGTACTTTGTCTGCGGGCGGATCGCCGTAAACGGCTCCACTACTAAAGTATAAAATTCCTTTAACTTTGTTGTTTTTTGCGTACTCCAATGCCCATCTAACACCGTTTATGTTTAAATCTATTGTCAACAGCTCATCTGCTTGAAAATTTTTGGGCGTTGAACTCCCAGCACATAAAAACATATAATCGGGTTTGAATTTTGATAAGTCCGGCGGTTTTGAAACATCGTGGGAAAGAAAGCTAAAGTTTGGATCCCTCAGAAGGTGAAAGTTGCGTGTTCTCTCCGTTGGAATGGACCTATTAAGACAAAGTACTTTACAGTGTTTGGAGAACTTCTTGTTGAGAGCTTTAATGGTGTCAACGATATAACTACCCAATAATCCGTTAGAACCTGTTATAAGAATTCTCGCTCCATCCAACTCATCAATCAAAGATCCCAACGACCTAATTACACGAGCAATATCCTCGTCAATCAGTTTTTGTGGATTAGAAGGAGCCTGCAAATCTTTTTTTGTGGAATTTTTGGTCTTCAAATTTTGCCTCCAAATTCAATATCTCGCCTTTCAAGGTCTCAATGCAGGCTGCCACAACGGTTTCCGCGGTGGGATAAAACATATTCTCAAGCACATAAGAAGTGGGAGCAGGTGTATCTGCCCAAGTCACCCGTTTTACAGAACTTTTAAGATTTTTAAATGTGGGACCGTCTTCAACAACTACAGCGACAATTTCAGATGAAAGGCCTGCAGATCTCCAGCCGTTGTCAACAACCACTAGGTTGCCGGTTTTCTTAACCGAATTCCTGATTGTGACAACATCGATTGGTCTTGCTGACCTTATGTCAATCACTTCAGCTTCCACCCCCATAGGCAACATTAATTCACGAGCTTTCAGCGCATCTTCAACACCCTGGGAAGCCGCAACAATTGTGATATCGTTACCTTTCTTCAATATTTTGGCTTTATCGATAGACAATGTATAAAGCCTTTTGGGAACACTAGTTTTGGTTTTAAATAGCCACCTATGTTCAATAATAAGTATAGGCGACTTTTCCAACGTTAAGGCCGTGGCAAGCATACCCTTTGCATCGTAGGCATTAGAGGGAAGTAAAACCTTAAGACCTGGAAAATGCATAAATGTACTCTGCAGACTTTGAGAATGCTGAGCTCCCTGACCCCAACCCCTGCCTACAACTGCTCTAATAACCATTGGTACATGAGCTTTTCCAGAAAACATGTATGACCACTTAGCCGCTTGGCTAACTATTTGGTCCATGGACAAAAAAAGGAAATCGTTTCGTTGGTGAACTATTATAGGACGAAGCCCCGTAAGGGCAGCTCCTATTGCCATACCCGTAAAGGCGTTCTCGCTGTTTGGAACAGTGATAACCCTGTTCTTACCAAAGGTCTTCCAGAGATCTAAAGTGGTACCAAACATCCCGGTTGGATCATTTACACCCTCACCCATTATGATAACATTGGGATCCTTTTCCATAACTTGAAATGTGGCTTCCTTGATGGCTTCGCTGTAAGACAATTCTCTGGGCATATTAGTATACATCCTCATATAATTTTGATGGGTCCGGAAGACTGCTTTGCAGAGCAAACTCAAATGAATTCTTTACAGCCCTTTCCACTTTGACCTTAATCTTTGTGGCTTCAGCCTCGTTTATGAGGTTTTCTTTTTTAAGGTATCTCAAAAATATCTTTATTGGGTCCGATTTTGTCATTACATCTTCTAATTCCTCTTTAGTACCAAAACCGATCTCATAGTCGTAGTACGGTCCCACATGTTGACGCCAACGACTGGTAACGCACTCAATAAGAAAAGGACCTTTAGTACGGGCGTGCTTTATTGCCAGCTGCGAAGTCTTATAAACCTCCAAAACATCGTTCCCGTCCACTCTGACTCCAGGGAAACCAAAAATCTCGGTCTTTTTATAGATATTGTCCAAAGGTTGTCTTATCTTCTGTTCGTCAAAAATTGAGATTCTATTGTTTTCACATACAAAAACTACTGGAAGAGAAAAAAGGGCGGCGATGTTTAAACTCTCATAAAAAACACCTTCCTCACTTGCACCGTCGCCAAAGAATACTGCTGTAACTTTTCCATCTTTTTTGATGGAAGAACTCAAAGCACTCCCAACACCTATGGGTATGGTAGAACCTAGAATTGGGGTCGTACCAAGCAATCCGTTTTCCAAAGAAATTAAATGCATGGACCCTCCCTTACCTCCTGAACAACCGTTCTCTCTTCCGTATAATTCGGACATGAATTTATTTAGAGAACCGCCTTTGGCAAGGTAAACCCCGTGGCTTCTGTGCCCCCCAACTACATAGTCGGTCTTTTTCAAGGCCGCACACACTCCTACAGAAACAGCCTCAGAACCTGTACTAAGATGGATGGGACATTTAATAACATCGCTTGGGTATATTTTAGCGATTTCCTCATCCACAATCCTTATCGTATAAAGCTTCTCTAGTAGTGATTTCACAATAGCCTTTGTAATTTTCATTTGAATTTAGAGTAGTTCTTTAAAAACCATCGGTAGGTAACCTTTAAACCCTCTTCAAGACTTATTGACGGTTTCCATCCAAGCGCATCTAATTTGGAAGTATCCACCAATTTTCTGGGGGTCCCGTCGGGCTTACTTGTATCATATTCAACAGAATTCTTATATCCCACCACTTTGGCCACTTTTTCCGCAATCTCCCTTATTTCATAGTCGTTCCCTATACCTATATTTATTAACTCAGAACTATCGTAAGTCTTCATCAAAAATGCAAGAGAGTCTGCTAAATCATCAATATACATAAATTCTCTTCTAGGCTTGCCGGTACCCCACAGGATTACGGTTTTATCGCCACGAATTTTGGCCTCATGAAATTTTCTAATCATGGCAGGAATAACATGTGAGCCCTCAAGATCAAAGTTGTCATTAGGGCCGTACAGGCTTGTGGGCATAACAGAAACAAAATTTGTTTTATATTGAGCATCGTAATACTGACACATTTTGATCCCTGCAATTTTTGCTATTGCATACGCCTCGTTCGTAGGTTCAAGGGGTCCGGCTAAAAGATATTCCTCTCTTAAAGGCTGCTCAGCCAACTTTGGATAAATGCACGTGGACCCCATAAAAAGAAGTTTACGGACTCCCGTTATATAAGCGGCTTGTATGAGATTAAGCTCAATGGACATATTCTGATAAAAGAAGTCGGCCGGAAAGTTCCTATTAGCAATGATTCCGCCCACTTTGGCGGCAGCTACAAATACATATTCCGGTTTCTCGGTTTCCATAAACCTTTGGGTTTTACGAAAATCAGTTAAATCAAGCTGGCTTCTGGTTTTAACCACCAAATTAGAGTAGCCAAGGGACTCAAGCTTTCTTTTAATTGCCGACCCCACCATCCCCTTATGTCCGGCTATGTAGATTTTAGATGACTTATCCATATTACTATCCTTTACGACCTTTCGTCCTTCAGGTGAATTATACATATCGGTGTGTTTTCTATCCAATATGCGTCTTCAATTATACCAGAATGATTTGACACAAAATCATTGACTGCCTTTACTACACTTTCATTCCAAGGACCCCAAGCTCTTACTCCCCCTCTAGGACTGTTTTTATTTGGAATATAGTCATCCAAAATAATCGCTTTGTTTGTAATTTTCGATACATTTTCTAAGTCTTTATATACATACTCGTATTCATGGTTTCCATCAACATAAGAAACATCTATTCTAGGAAGGGTTGTGTAATCAAACTGAGTGCTATCCGCCCATATTTGAACAACTTCAAGTCCCTTTTTTCTATAAACGGACCCTACCGTATCCTCATTTATAGGATTATTGGCGTCTTTACTGTCTTTTGGATTCATGGTGTAAACAACGGCTTCCGGACAAGCCGCCTTTATCGAAGCTGCCCCCCAACCATAGTAGGTTCCAATCTCCAAAACTGTTTTGGGCGAGAAAGCGGCGATGATACTGGTTTTGTGTATGTAATCGGAAATAGGGTACCTATCTTTGAGTGGAATCGTTTTGTCGGCGGAAAATTTCTTGAAATCTTTAATTTGGTTTAACACCAGCTGATCAACATCCCTAATCATTTTGGGAAGATTTCTCAAATTGGCAAGAATATTAAGAATTCTTTTTTTACCGGGCAAATATCCAAAAATCTCCTGCAGGCTTTGGAAATCCTCCTCTGTAAATAAACCCTTCTCAACCAAGTCGATAAGGTTTACATTGTACTTGGCCGCGTACTCACTAAAATTAGTGGCTGTAACTGTTCCCATCTCCCAATTCTAGCATGTTTATTAGAACCTGTTAAGCACCTCAACTACTCTAAAGACATCATTTTCCGTGTGAGCGTAAGATACTGGAAGACTGAGTATTGTATTGTGTATTTCGTTAGAAACGGGAAAGTCTTTTTTACCAAATATATCTTTTAATGCCTGCTGTTTATGCGGAGCCACCGGGTAGTGGATTTCCGTTTTTATTCCTTTTTCCAGGAGATATTCCTTTAGCCTGTCGCGCTTAGGGTGACGGATAGCAAATATATGATATGTATCGTAATAATCAGCGTTCACTTTAGGCAATGTAAAGTCGGACTTTAAATTGTTTAGATATACTTTTGCCAGTTTGCGTTTATGCGCATTGATATGATCCAGTTTCTTTAGTTTGATGCACAAAAATCCGGCTTGAATCTCATCCAAACGTGAATTGAAACCAACCAGGTCGTTGTAATACTTAACAACAGACCCGTAATTACGCAGTTTTTTAATCGTTAGAGCGTTATCCTCTCTAAAGGTAGTAACAGCACCGGCATCGCCAAGCGCCCCCAAGTTTTTTGTAGGGTAGAAGCTAAAACATCCAAAGTCCCCAAAGGTTCCTGCTTTCTTTCCGCGATACTTTGATCCGTGTGATTGGGCGCAGTCCTCAATTATTTTAAGACCCCGTTTTTTTGCAATTGATAAAATCCTATCCATATCAGAAACTTTCCCATACAAATGTACCGGCATAATAGCAACTGTTTTCTTAGTGATTGCCTCTTCAATCAATCGCGGATCTATGTTGTATGTACATATATCCGGCTCAACTAAAACAGGTTTGCAACCGCACCTAATAATTGAAAGGATAGTGGCAGTGTAAGTGTTTGCGGGAACTATAACCTCAGAACCGGAAGGAAAGTTAAAAGAAACGAGAGCCAGTGTTAAAGCATCCAACCCATTTCCAACGCCAACGCAGTGCGGTAAACCCAAATAATCCGCGAACGCTTTTTCAAACCTCTCAACGTTCTTTCCTAGTATATACCATCCAGACTTTAATGTAGCGTTATACGAACGAGTGTAGGACTTAAAAAACGGTTTGTTTACTAGCCTTAAATTTTCGTAAAACAAAGAAGTTAGAGGCATAGCTTGTCCACAATTTTCTTTGGCGTCGTTGGATACGGTTCGTCGATATAATCATTTACATCATAATGTCTGGAGGAAAGAACCAAGAGAATAGACTTAGGGGTTTTACTCTGCATGGTATGCCAATCCTTGTTGTCAAGTACAAGAATTTTTGATGGTGTATCCAGAATATATTTCCTTTTGGTAGTGGAATTGTCTACAAAAATCTCATATTTTCCTTGTAAGCATACCAGCCCTTGGATAGTCTTTTTTAGTCTATGACCTCCTCTAATTACGGCAGTGCTTGTCCCGTATATGTAAAATACACGTTTTATGTTAAACGGAATGTCTTCTAATGCTTCCAAAATGGAGGTTTTACCCCAAACTTTATTGTTTTGAGGGTTAATTCTACGGTTTTCGTATGTTCTAATATCAAGAAGTTTGGCCATTTTAGATATTCCAAACAAACCTTTTTTGCGTTTTGTAATTCCAGAAAAACGTTACTGCTACACCAATTATAAAAAAGAAATTGGCAAAGATTAAACCTCTCCCAAAAATATATGTACCCAAAAATACTATTCCGGCCTGTGCCAGTGTGGCGACTATTACAATACTCCAAAATTTAATAAAAGCTAAAACGGCCTTTGATGGAATAACATGCCTCCGCTCCTGGAATGTTATGCGGTCATTCAGAATAAAGGAAGTGACAATAGCGAGTTGATCGGATAAAATTGTAGCGACTCCGGGTGTAATTCTAAATAAGATCATTAGTAGGTTGAATAAAACCACTTGAATTACAATACTGGTAACCCCAATACTTCCAAACTTTACGATTCTAAGGGAATTTACGCCACCTTTAATCTTACGCATCTTTTTGTACAAAGTCAGATCCCCAAAAAGCTTCTCTTTAAAAAGATCAAGGGGCTTGTAATTTGAAGTTCCGTATTTTCTATCAAAATGGGATACGGGTATCTCCGCAAATTTGGCTTTTACCAACTCCAACTTTTTTAGCATTTCCGCCAGTATGGACGAGTCGTGACTTTCCAAAGTGATCTTATCCATAACAGTTTTTTTAATTAGTCTAAAATCACAGTCAGTATCACGAATGGGCAGTTCAAATATGAATGTGCTAAGTTTTGCGTATGCATTTCCCAAGAGTGCCCTTACAAACCCATCTCCCCGCTTTTTCTTATAACCGTTAACCACATCTGCGTTAGTTTCAATTTGTTTTTTGACCAGAAGAGGTAGCTCGTTGAGACTATATTGCGCATCCCCGTCTGTGTAAAAGATCCATTCATTAGTACACGCCGCAAAACCATATTTTATAACCGCGTATCGTTCCCAATTGTCGGTTTTATCTACAATAAAAAGGCTTGGATAAACCGTCTTCATGCGTTTAATCTCATCAAATGTATTATCAGTAGAGGCCCCGCCGTGTACGGCAATTACCTGAAGGTTATCTGTCAGCGTCCCGCCAACCTCGTATGCGGCATCAATCTGTTCTGCAACCGTGCCGGCATCGTTCATAAAGGGGAAAAATATTGATAGTGACGGTAGTTTGTAATTTTCTAACATTTCGCCATTTTATCACGAGATGTCGTTTATTTCTTTCGGGCCACAATAAATATTGATGTACCTATCGGCAGGTTAATTAGTCGAAGAAGATAATTTTCGGCCAACATAATTCCGGTAAAAACGCCATTTAACAGAACATTTACCTTGTCGATATGGTCCGGTACGTCTTTTGAATATCTGTAGTACATTTTGTTAAACAACTTATAAACTACTGCAAGTGGAAAGAGGAAAAACACTCTGTAGGTACTTTTTACGATTTCAAAACCCTGTACCTTAAGGTCGGTTTCTATATCTTTTACTAAAAACCTTCTTTTAACTTTCCAGGCAACATCGTGATTTGAAAATAAAAATGGTAGTGCCGCGACGTTGATTATCAAATAGCCGTGTGATTTCAAACACCTTTTAAATTCTATCAATGCAGCCTGATATTCTTTTTGAGTAAGACATGCAAATACATCCATACAATATATACAATCAAAGAGAGAATCCTGGTACGGCAGTTTAGATATGGAGGCTCTCAAAACATCTTCAAGACCCTTTTTCCTGCAGTAGGAAACGGCTTTATCCGACACATCGAAACCGTACACGTTGTACTTTTTTGATCTAAGAACGTGCATATTCTCTCCGGTCCCGCAACCCGCGTCCAAAACATTTTTTACTTTCAGTGTGCCCAGCCAAAAAAATAGTAAACTTCTTAATCCTCTATACCACCAGTGGTCGCGCTCGTTATTAAACATATTTTCGTAGATTCGGTTATTGGGTGTAAACGGTTCGGGTGCCTCCGGATGCATACTTTATTTTATTTTTTTGGCTACAACTAAAGAAACAGCCAATGAAATTAATGAAATTAGCCCCCCGTAATACAGTGTTTTGGGCACATATCTGAATTCAACATCGTGCTGTCCGTCTGTTAAGAAAACTCCTCTGGATGTTACATTCGTCTTAAGTATTTGTGCCGACTTACCGTCTATATATGCTTCCCATCCCGGATAGTAGGTGTTGCTTAATACAAGTAAGGATTTGCCTTTGCTTTGCGCGCTAATCCTGATGTTGCTATTTTTGTAACTATAGACATTCGCATAAGAATAGTCATTTTGTGTGTCAAGTTGTGGAATACTGTTGCTGGTTACCACAACCGCCGACTTTTGCAAATCCAGATTATCCATTATTTTTAATGCTTCCTCGCTGGTCTTTGTTTGTACCACATTCCCCACAACATAAGCCATAGGGTGTCTATTAGTATTTTCGTAAACATAGATTGGTGTGCCGGCTGGAACAGCGGTACCGTTTCTTGAAACAAAGCGTCCGGAATCTTCTCGTGGTATCGGTAGGGCTTCTGTGAGCTTCAATCCGTCCGGCAGGTTCTTAGGAAACGGTTTACTGGTAAAAATGTATTGGACAGCTAAAATATCTAATAAAGGTGAGTCGGGTTTCACCCCCCAATCGCTTTCCTGATAGTGATTATATAGCAGGTTGTAATCTCTCAATGTTAGACCGTTAAAACCTTCGGTTTGATATATTCCCACGACCGCAGAATTAAATCTATTAGTCGCCTCAAGAAAATATGCGCGCGTTAAGTTTTTTCTCATCTCGGGCGAATACTTTCTTACAATGCTGCTCTCGCTATTAAATATCCTTGGGTCTATGTCAGAATTTATAAATGCCGACCGCGTTATCAAGGTAAACAAATCAATTAAAACTAGAGTTACCAACGAGATTTTTAACATTTTTGGATTGATTGATCTTCCAAAACGAACAAGAAGAAAAAAGGGGATAAAAAACAAGAAAAACAAGAAAATACTGTCGGTAAGATAAACAAGATCAGAAGAGCCTTTCCCCATAGATTTAAGACCAATGTTTGCTACGATCGTCATAAAAAGAATTAAAATAAACAGAAAAGAAAAATTTCTTACCCATGTGTCCATGTTACGAGGATATTCATATCGAGATAGATATATATAACCGTAACCGCATAAGACAGAAAGACTAAACGCTGTATAAACATGAACAAAGGTCAAAAATCTAAAGTACCCGTAAAACGGAATAAACAGATAGGCAGCCTGGTGCATAAAGGTAAGATTTCCTAATGATAAAAGTGCAAAAACAAATGCGGAGATAAAAAAGGAGGCAACGACCCGTTGCCTTATAAGTTTAACGCTTAAAGCTACTAAAATTAATCCTGCAGCGCTTATGTAGCCTATAACAGCCGGACCACTTTGGCTACCGTAATAGTACGGCAATAAATAATTTAATATCCCTCTTAATTCCATTGACATACTAGCAGAACCTCTAATATCTAGGTGCTGCCTTATTGCTAATTGTTGTAATTCAAAGGCCGGCAGAAGTGAAACGGCAGAAACAAGAATCCCACATACATTGGCTAGCAACAAACTGACAATTATTCTGACAATGGACCTCAGGTCTTTTGCAAAAAAGAAAAAAAGTAAAAAAGCAATAAATATATTATTATGTAAAAAGAACGCGGTATACCCCCCAAGTAAAAGAGACGATGAAACTAATCCAGAAAAAATTGCGTATTTATAAGATTTATTTTCTATGGATTTGTACAGAAGAAGGAGTTGTAAAGGAAACAAAGCAGGACCGCTGATAGGATTGGCGAATATACCAACATAAATCATGCTGCCCCCCAAACTGTATATAATGCCCGAGAGAAAAGCGGGAAAAGGCTCAAGGCCCAGACACTTTCTCAGAAATAGATAGGTAAATATTCCGGCTAAAGAAAGATGAAACAGGGAATAATAGGTTGCGCAAAATACCTGAAGATTTAGTGGTAATAATGTGGATATTAGGTAGAAAATAAATCTAACTGGGTAAAACAAGCTCACCCTATCCAATGCTCCGATCAATGGAAAACCGGTAAAATTGTACGGATCCCAAAGAGCATCCGAGGCATGTATAACAGACAAGATTGCTTTCACAACCTCAACCCCCTGTAGATAGTCAGGATAATAATAACCCAGAAAATCAACATGAAAATAAACGGTGTTTAATCCCGAAGTATCCATGTTTCTCCAAAACCCCACTATTGGTAATAGGAAAAAAAGACCTATTATCAGAAGCTCTTTATTATTCCTTAAACTCTTTGGTAAGCCACTAACTACCAATCTAAAAAATCTTTTAAACATTGGATAATTGTATCATCTTATGTTGTATACGGACATAAAAATGACTCACAATGAGCAAATCCACTATTTAACTTCCTTTCTGTAAATTTCCTCAATTAATGAAATGGTAGGAATAGTGTCAATACACTCAATACCTAGTCCCCTTGCTATTTCCCTGTAAAGTGTTGGGTGATTTGGACAAGAGCCAGAATAAGCTCCGTAGGAGTTTGGTTCTTCGGAAGCTACGGTTTTAGCGACTGTTTGATCCCACGCCCTGCTTAGCTCTAAGTTGGAAAACAGAGCCTCTTCAATTTTATCCAAAGCTTTACCCCCGATTTTAATGTATCCTTTGGAAGTCAATATTGCCAGAGAGCACTCGAGATTTCTTGGTTCGGCCGCAACAGTGACTTCCAAAGAACCGGATGCTCCGTTTGGGAAGCGAAGTATTGAAAATATAGTGTCTTCAAATTTTATGTATTTATGTTTATTACAAAAAGTGGCTGATGTGATAACGCTGGGTTTTCCAAACAGAAGTTGCATAATGTCAATATAGTGTATACCGACTTCATACAATGTCCTTCCCCCAATATTTTTGTTGGCTCTCCACGACTCGAAATACTGTGGGGGCCTTTGCCATCTCTGAATTAAAGAAACTGAAATGACTTCGCCAATGTCGTTACCTTTAATAAACTCCCTAAGCCTAATAATGATAGGATTGTAACGAACCTGAAGAACTACATAAGCGTTCCTTTTAAGTTTTTTTGCTATATCCGAAATTTCTTTTATCTTTTTTGCCTCAAAGGCTACTGGTTTTTCGATGAGCACATCGCAACCGTAATTTAACGCATCTATAGCCTGCGAATAGTGAAAAGAATTAGGGGTAGCTACAACGATAAAATTCATCTTGCCCCTCATCTTTTCTAACATATCTTTATGAGATAGGAATCCCGGTATTTGCAATCCGACAGTATTTATCTCCAGACATTTTTTTTCGATGTCGCAAATTGCAACAAGCTCAAAGTATTTGTTATTTTGCTCAATTGCTTCAATGTGCCTCTTAAATATTCCTCCGCATCCAATAATGCCCACTTTATTTTTTCTTGTTGTCATCTTTAACCGCCTTTCGGATTACGGAAATAATTCTGTCTAAATTTTTACGTGTAACCCCCGGATGTACGGGCAGTGATAATACTTCTGAAGTAAGTTTATTGGCGTTTGGAAAATTGGCAGTATATCCCATTTTTTTATACAAAGCCTGATTGGGGATAATTACAGGGTAGTAAATCCCGTACCCAATACCTTGCGCGGATAGCTTTTCTGTTAAATCTTCCCTGGATACAGGAGATCCTTTTGTAATTCTAAGTGTGTACTGATTATATACGTGTCTGCGGCCTTTCAAAGTTGTTGGAGTTATGATCCCTTCAATTTTCGAGAGATGTTTTGTAAGATACTGCGCGTTGCGAATTCTTTTTTTAATATTGCTTTCCAAATTATTTAGTTGGGATACCCCCAGACTTGCGGAGATGTCAGTCATTCTAAAGTTGTAGCCAAGCGTATTATGATAGTATCTTACCTGCTGTCCGTGATTTCTGTATAACAACATTTTTTCGTACAGTTTTTTGCTGTTTGTAGTCACCATACCTCCTTCCCCAGTAGTCATGTTTTTTGTAGGATAAAAGGAGAAGCACCCAATATGGCCGATCCCACCAACAAGTTGCGTTTTATACATTGCCCCATGAGATTGGCACGCATCTTCTACAACAATCAGCCTCTTGTTTTTTGCTAGTTTTAGAATGGGGGCCATGTCTGCAGATTGTCCGAATAAATGTACAACAAGGATGGCCTTAGTGTTTTTTGTAATTTTTTTCTCAACCTCCCCAACATTCAAGTTAAAATCATCTAGATTGACATCGGCAAAGATTGGTCTAGCGTTGGCGAATAAGATGGCGTTGGAGCTTGCGATGAAAGAGAATGGCGTTGTGATCACTTCGTCCTCTCCTCTTAGGTTTAACGAAGTTAGTGCCGCTTGAAGTGCTGAAGTTCCATTGCTTACTGCCACAGCGTGTTCCGTTTTAATATAAGTAGCAAATTTGTTCTCAAATTCTTTCACTCTCTCCCCTTGGGCCAAATTACCCGATTTTAGCGTTTTTATAACCGCGTCTATATCAGCTCTTGTGATTGTTGGTTTGCTTATTGGTATCATATAAACCGCTTCTCTTAAATATTGTCACATACACAATAACAGCCCATGCAAAAAAAGATGTGAGGATACCTGTGAATAACTTGCTCGGCTGATAATAAAAACGAATAGTATGCAGTCCTGCTGGTACGAGTACGCCGCGGAAAGTGACGTTTGCTTTAACTAGGTCTGCTTTTTTGTTATCTATAGTGACTTTCCACCCAGGGTAATATACATCGTTGAGCATAAGCACGGCTTCCGAGTCTGTATCTGTTTGTGCTATTACTTCGCTATTTGTATACTTTTTCAATACCGCTTTGTTTTGCTCCCCCGATCCTTGGTTTATAACTAAATATTTACTTTCTGAAGACGTAATGACTATTGTTTTTGCACTGTCAACCTTTTCTAGAAGGTTTGCTGCTGACAAGTCGTCCGGTACGAGAACCGTGTTTGTATATAGTGTAAGTTTTGGGAAATACCCTTCATTTTGATATACATTAATTACCGTTCCTTCGGGAATCATGGATCCGGATGCACCCATAAACTGAGTTTTATGTGACTTTTCCACTGTAAAAGTTTTTACTTTTTTTAGTCCGGAATAAGCATTTGGATCCAATTCTTTACTGGTAGTTACGTATTTGACTCCGGCTATGTCCAAAGCCTTTGAGTCAGGCTTATATCCTCCAATTGAGGAATCAAGATAATTTTGAAAAAACAAAGTAAAGGTTTGAGGATAGAGTCCATAGTAGCCCCCAATCTGATATAACTTAGCTTCCGCGGAGTTGTAGCGTACCGAAAGGTCACGGAGATCTGTTCTGGAATAATCGGATGTGTTGTCCCTGAACCAATGAATTAGATCGTTATTTCCCGTGAATATTCTTGGATCTATCTCTCCGTTAGACATTCCTGATTTTGAAACAAGTGTAAACAAATCAATAACTAATATTGAAACTAGGAGTACCCTAGCAACCGTTGACTTTGAACTACGGTGCAACAGGAAAAGAGTAAAGAGTGAAAAAAAATAAAATAAATTGGTGAAAAAAATTGCATCTATCGCGGTATCGATTTTGTTGTTTGACATATATACAACTTTTGCTATATACGAAAGTAACAACAAGGATATGAGCATGATTCCGCCGGAGAAAAGAAAGGTCTTAACGTAATTGTGAATTCCATCTTTACTGATAATTTTTTTTAGGCCAAAACCCGCCAAACACGCAAAACAAAATCCCACCAAATAGTTTAATATCCCAGGTAGCCGGAAAAAGCTGTACTTTGGGACCACTAAGTAAGCAAATGAGTGTAAAAAAGTCGCTCTCCCAAACGACAGTGTTAAAAATATCAGAAGAATGATAATAAAGTTCCGAATCGTATCGTTCTTGTATTCTGTAAGCGCAATTAGCGCCAATATCAACGCGCCTATGCCCACATATCCATAAACTATTCCAGCTACTCCTTCAGAGGCTTCAAAAAATCCGGGAAAAATATAGTGGACTGCTGTAACAGGAAGAAGTTGATTATTTGAACTGCCGACGATATTGTATTTCTGTCTTTCTGATAAAGATGCGTTTTCTAGGTTTGGAATCAAAGCAGGTGCTGCGATAAGAATAGCAACAGCTATGGTTATGCAAAGCGAGACCGTAGATCTTATTAGTAATGATTTCTCTTTACAGAAATTGAGCAATATATATAAACCCGCAAAGAGGCTGTTGTAAATAAATACTGGTGTGTATCCAGACAGGAGGACCGGGGACATAAAAACACCTGCCCAAAGCGAGAGGTAAATTTTCTTCTCTGTAATCGCCCTATGAAGAAAGTAAAGAATTAAAGGAAGGTATGCTACGCTCAACATGTGGTTGGGTAGCGCAATCAACCTGATAAAGGTCCCGTTAAATCCAAAAATAAGGCTGGCAAAAAAAGCTTGGAAATTTGAAAAATTCAGAATCTTTCTGGAGAAAATAAAAAAAGAGAAGCATGCTATTGTGATATGAAGCACGGAAAAATAAGTTATCAAAAACAATCTATTAGCGGGGTTAACAAAACTTCCAATAAAGTAAAAGATGAACTTGAGCGGATAAAATAATCCCACCCTGTCTACACCCCCAATATGAGGAATACCCATCATATTGTATGGGTCCCATAGCATATCTTTGAACTTACCAAAAAGGCTTACCCCAAGTGAAAAATCCGGATAATAAAATCCAATAAAATCTGCGTTGAAAAAAGAGAGGTTGAGCCCGGTAAAATCAAAATTTTTCCAGAAAGCCAATATTGGAAGAGTGATAAATAACATGGAAATGATAATAATATCACGATGCCTCTTCAAAAAATCTGTCGCTCGCTTTGTATTCATAGTAGATTTCGCAATTATACAACTAATAAACGCTAAGTTGTATTTACGAGGAAAGGTGCGTATCATACCGATTACTGCTTATTGTTTTTAGGATGTACATATGGATGGGAAAATTAGTTTATCAGTAATTATTCCGGTCTGTAACGATGCCAAAGCTTTAAAGCAAAACATCCCTGCATTTATTAAGTTTATGGATTCGATTGAAGATCTTACGAACTACGAGCTGCTTATTATTGATAATGGCAGTATCGATGATACAAAAGATTTTTCGGTTTCGTTGAGTAAATCGATCCTCAATATCCGCTATCTACAAATTAGCGAAAGGAGTTTTGGTAAAGCTATAAAATTAGGGCTATCAGAAGCACACTGCGATTACGTTGGTTTTATGTCAGCAGACATTGGTTTTGGATACGAACATATAGAACAAGCTATATTAGAGATAAAGCGGGGTAACGACATAGTGTTGGGTTCCAAGCTTCATTCTAAATCAACATACAAAGCTCCCATATCCCGCAAAATTTTCTCCCGCTTTTGCAACTTTTTATTTAGACTTCTTTTTTCGTCAAATGTGCGCGACACTCAGGGAACATTTTTTGTGCGTAGGGATTGTGTTCTAACATATATAAACAGCTTGACCTCCACAGGACCCTGGATTCAGGCTCAGTTAGTTTTGGGGGCGCAAAAACGCAAGTTAAAAATCAGCGAGATTCCAGTTACTTATGTGTCCGGGGAGAGAAAATCCACATTCAAAATTGTTGACGCTCTAAAATTTATTTCTGAAATGATAAATGAGTATAGTAATTAAAGAGATTGACATTAAAAACCCAGCAGAATGGGACTCGTTTGTTGACGAGTCGTACAATGGGACCATTTTCCATAAACTCGGCTTCTTGCAATATCATCCTGAAGAAAGATTCACGTTTACAAATCTTGCTTTTTATGAAAAAGAAGAACTAATCGCGGTTATTCCCGGTGGGCTCGTTAATGGTGTTTATAAATCGCCTATAGGAGCTTCCTATGGAGGATTTGTGACCAAGACATACGAATATTCTGTTGTTGAACAAATTATTGATACGTTTCTGAATCATATAAAATGCAGCAATGTAAAGCAGATTCAAATTACCGCACCTCCCTATGTTTATTCTTTAGAAGAGGGGGAAGTGATCGACTTTGTGTTGAAGTATCGAGGATTTGACGAAAGGCACCATTTAATTTCCAATATAAAGCTTTTGTGGAATATTAAAGGTGAGTTATTGGATACTTTCTCCTCAATGCACAAAAGGGCTGTTGCTAAATCATACAAGCTTGGTGTCTCTGTTGAAATAAACGATGATTACGAATCATTCTACAACATTCTGTTGGAAAACAAGAAGAAATTTAATGTTCTCCCAACGCATACGCTTGATGAGATAAAAAAAATTAAAAGATTATTTCCAGAGAGTCTAAAACTTTTTATGGCTTATGATAAGAACAAGGTGCCAGTGGCAGGAATCTTGGTTTTCGTCTGTAACAAAACTACACTTCTTACCTTTTATATTGCTCATTATTATAGTAGGCAGGAGCTACGTGCGGTAAATCGCTTATTCTATGAAATATCTCTTTGGGGTATAGAAAATGGATATCACTATTTAGACTTGGGTATATCAATGGATACATCATCGACAAACGTTATGGAACCAAGCAGAAGCTTGATCTTTTTCAAGGAAGGCATTGGATCGAGGGGCTTTAAGCGAACCACATATCAATATGATTTTGGAAAAGATCTATGAAAGTACATTTGATTGGATGGAATGAAAACGCGCTAAATGCTCTAAAAGGGCTTTTATTCAGTAAACATAAGGTTGTAGGTGTTACGGTACCCTCTGGGTATTCGGTACAATCTATACAAACCCTTTGTTCTCGTGAGGGTGTTAATTTCTCGATGGCAAAAAATGAAACAGAACTGATGGAAGCTATCCTTGCAACCAACCCTGATGTTGTTGTGTCAGCTTCATGGCCAAAGATCATACACAGAAAGTTGCTCGAACTGCCTGGGTTAATCTTTCTAAATATACACGCCGCACTGTTACCAAAGAATCGTGGAGTGCATCCAATAAATTGGGCAATAATTCGAGGGGAGGAATGTACGGGTGTATCCGTTCACATCATAGAAAAAGGTGTAGACGATGGTCCAATTATAGTACAGAAAAAAGTAAAAATTTCGGAATACGACAATGCCAGAACCATTAGGAAAAAGCTTACTGATTTATCTGGCAGTATAGTAGTGTTAGCTCTCGATAGACTGACGAAGAAAAACTTTGTGCCAACTCCGCAGGATTTGCGGGAGGCAACCTACGCCCCAAGGAGAGCCCCGGAAGATGGAAAGATTAACTGGTCTTTAAAAACTACGGACATAAGAAATCTCATTAGAGGTGCTGTATATCCTTATCCGGGTGGATTTTCTCAACTTAGAGGTGGAAAGGTTGTTAAGATTTCTAATACATTTGTTCCAAGGAAAAGAGGTGTTGTGTTATTTAAGTATAAAAAATGGTTTGGTGTATCGACTCTGGATGGGGTGGTTCTTATTGAATCTAACGATCTATCAGTTGGAGATGTGCTGGTTTAGGTCAAATTTTAGCACAGGGTCTATTCTGACCATTCTTACTGCATTCACAATTCTAGAGGGGGCTTATTAGCTAATGAGCGTATTGAAAGCGCTCGTTTGATCACGGCGGCAAAAGCGAAAACAAAAAACCAAACTGCAAATTTCTCAGTTAGAACCGAGCTGAAGCGAAGAATCAACCTAAGCAAAACAAGCAGGAAAAAAACCATGGAGACGTTAAACAATGGCATATGACCGATACCTTCTCTATGGATAAACAATAAAAGCAAGAGAATTAAAAAGGTATACAAGTACTGGGACGGACTTTCTAATAGAAAGATGTCAAAAAAGATCCCGAGCGATATTACCAGCGGTAAAATCCATCTTTTCTTAAGCAAGTTATTTACCATATTTTTGCCTTACATACTTATAAACTATTCTAATAAATTTGATAAGAATGTATCCAGCAGAGAAAACGACTATTATTAGGACCAGCAAAGACACCAAATAAAAGTATCTTTGAGGCCAGTATTCAATCACCAACGTACTGTTACTAAACTTTTTGGGTACTACCCAAGCGTTTGCGTACCCGTTGGCAAGATAATGCTGGTCTATAAAACTCTTTCCACCAGTAAGTGGTAAGTATTCGTAAATGAGTTTGAGTAGAATATTATTGGAGGATGCATAGTTCGCACTGTCTTCTCTGTAAAGCCTCCATCCAAAATTAAAGTTCTGGTTGAATATTAAGTCGTATGAATTGTCCGAATCCGCTACAATCACCTTATACTTTGTGGGGGACAGCCTCGCAAACTTTATAGAGGGGGGTTTCATATTGTATGCCTCGCCGTACTTCAAAAAAGATATGGGGTTTCTTACCTCTTTAACGGCAAGATTATCAATTAAAATCTCAGGAAATTTATCCTCCCCGACACCGTAGCCATATATGTATATATAAGCCCCGGTAGAATGAAAGTTGGAAGTTATTCTGTCACTAAAATGGTTTTTGCATTCACCAAGAAGATACCTATATTTGTCGCAAACAGATTCTATTTCTCTCCTATAGGTCAGTTTCTTTTCAGTGGGAATATATTCGGGATTATTTTGATGTAAGCTACTTTTTTCTAGATCGAGAACATCCTCAACAGTAGCTACCCCCAACTTGCCGTTTTCCGTGTAATAATCAAAAGATATTTCGTAGTTCCGTTCGGGAAGCCATCCGTGAAGTTCCTTATGAAAAACCGAACTGTCTGATATATAGAATCGGTCTTCTGATATGTTGTCTTTTTCAGTAGCTTTTACACCTATTACCGATCGCGGAATTGATGCTTGAGGTTCCATTTTCAAGCTACTAACATTATCTGAATAGGCATCAATTAACCATTTACCCGAACTCACAATATTCGGCATATCTGGAAGTACAAGCCCAATTTTATACTTCTTTCCAGCATCTAACTTCAGAGACTCAATTTTAAACCACGCATCCGTGTAATCTATAGCATTCAATTTCTTTTTCTCAATATAATCGTAAAGTTCTACGGATATTTCATCGGCACTCACACCATTGAAACCTGAACGACTTAGCAACAAGTCGTATGTGCCGCTCTTAGGTGCGGTTACATTAAAACAGTAGTCCGTACAAGTTGGATTTGCAGCATCCTCCACCCATAAAATGAATTTGTTGTACTCGTCAGAAATTTTTGCTAATGAATCTTCCGACATTCCCGACATTTGTAACGCTTGGTTTGACCTCTTAACATACATAATGGTTTTTCCCACCAGGCTCCAAAAAGTAACATCCCTTTTTGAACTATCTATCCCCTCGATACTTTGAAAAACGTTTGCAATTGCTGTTATATAATCTTCAGAAACCCCCTCCCTAATATCGTGGGCTAAATCAAATGCACTAATTTCAGCGGCTCTTTTCCCAGCCAACCATAGTTTCACATCAACCTTCTGTCTAGGGTCAATAGTTAGGGCGATCACAAATTGCTCTTTTAACCTCACAAGTTTGTATGTCCAACTTGAAGGGTCGGTACTGGCTACAACTGGCCATGCCCACCCGTTGCTCCAAGTGTTAAAATCCCTCTTAACAGATTTTATCCTGTCTGGAACGATAATCTCGTTGTTATCCAACCCATCCCCATTAATCCTATTTAGCGCTAACACAGATGTGTTATCTTTGGAAAAATAAGGGAGACTGGAGGCCGGAGTTGTCATGCCAACATCGCCCGTATAATTCCAAATACTTCCTGCGGCAAATATTCTAGGCAAATAATACTGGGGGGTTACTTTATATAAATCTAGTCGCCCAAATGAAATGTTGGGTTTGCTATTTATAACACCATCCTTTACCAAACTCTGTACAGTATACAGAGAACCAAGCCCACCATTTATTACATCTTTTTGATTTAAGACATAATCCACATTTAGTAAGGCAAGTAATTTAGGATTATAAAACCTAAAAAGCCTGCTATGGGTTGGAAATCCAGAATCACGTACACCGATGCTGTTACTAAAAAGTAACGTTGGTGGCAGATAACCTACAAAGTCACCTCCACGACCCACATACCAATCATAATACTCCTGATCTTCGTACATTAGTGGTAGGGGTAAGACATTGGCCTCTTTGTTATTTCTGGACCATGCTCTTGCCTCTTCCCAATAATTAGGAATTTTCACATCCAGATTACTGCGGTAATTTGCATCTAAACTACTAAAGGGACCGCCCACAAAAAATGGAACTGCATTAATTAGGAGAAATATTGGTAATACACGTTCGCTAAACACTTTTCCATACCGTAACCTTAATAGAGACGCAATAGAGAAGGAAAAAGCTAACGTGGCACAAAAAATTAGAACGGGTGAAAACTTCGCCCACGATTCCCTAAACATAAAAAAACCGGGTATATATTTAAATAAAACTGGGTATATAAAACTCAAAGGCTCCGAAGAACCTTTGGCCATAAAGATAAAGATGAGAACAAGGAAAAGCCAGTAAATATATCTTTTTAATTCTAAAGACTCCTTGATTGTGTAATATCCGATGAATAAAATAAAGGTGAGAAGCATAGAAGATAATATTGAGAATCTATTTGACAATAAGGAGGTCCATGGGTTGTAGACTTCTTGAGATTCCCACCAGGCGCCCTTAAAATTCTGTATTAGTGCGCTTATTTGGGTGTGTAAGAACGAACTGGCAAAAGCGTTATTTTCTCTTATCGCTTCGTATAATCCGGGAGCAAGTACAGAATAATAGTACACGAGAAAGATGTAGGCAATAATAGGAATAATTGGAAGAAAAAAGCGAAGTGCTCTTAGCAAAGTATCCAGTTTACCTAAACCCTTTTGACCTATTAGATAATAAAAGAAACATATGGGGTACACTAACAGCGTGAGTACGCCATTAGCGGGATTGGCAAATAAACCCATACAGACAAGAAAAAGGAGGAAGTTATAAAAAATATACCTAGTCTTCCTTGTAACGAGATATTCATAAAAAATATAAAACAGTGGCGGGATAATAACTGTCTGTATCATCTTCGAGGTATAAAAGAAAGTTGAAAGATTATAAAAAGTAAATCCGTAAAAAATAGACGCATATAATGCTGCCAAAGAATTTTTTGTAATATGTCTAACGAGGAGATACGAAGATATTAAAGTAAGTTGAAAATACAAAATGATCACGATGTATTGGGCCGCAAGAGGAGAAAGCCCGACAATATCAAAAAGCCTATACATTAATCCAATTGGAAAAATAGCTAGATGGTTGGAATACGACGTTGGGGCACCATTGCTTGAATGTTCGCTCCAAGCGTACGGGTATTTGCTAAATAAATTAGTGTAATCCAGGTACCCCACTTCCTCCGACCTAAGAAGGTAGCCTGATTTAAACCAAGTGAAAGGTAAAAAACCCAGCAGCAGAATAATCAAGATATATTTGTGACGAATGTAGCTAAATATTTTTATTATCATTGTTAAATCCCACTTTTGGAACATACCACAAATTACTCGTTATTTCTAGCAGCTGAAGGTACACGGTAACAAGACTAAGAAATTCTGTTAGTATACCTATATGATAATTAGTAATTTTCTTGTAGGATTTATAGAAGATAACATGGGCTTTTTTGTCATTTCAACCCTTGTATCAAGGCTTCCGGGATGCACAGACTATATTGGCTTTCCTACAGGGTATTGTTTTGGATCCCTTATAAACAACCAGCCTGTTATTTCCATTCTGTCTTACGTGCTAGCAAGGCTTAGCAACCCAGTAGCTGCTTATAACCTAATAGTTTTAGGTGGAATGGCGTTAAATTACTTTTTTTCCTTTAGATTCTTTAAAAAAATTTTCGGACGGTTTATTGCGCTCTTGCTTGCCACAGTATTTATAGCAAACCCATATCTAGCCTATCAAAGTCGTTCTCATTTTGACCTAATGCAGTTTTGGCCTGTTATTTGGTTCTTGGACACGCTGTTTTTTTCAAAAAGTGCGCATAAAAACATCTACTTGGGTTTGTTATTGACGCTACTTATGGGGCTAAGCAATTATTTATGTTACTTTACTGTTCTCTTTGCTGCGATTTATTTGGTATTTAAACTATTGTTGTCCAAATCAAAAATTTCGGATGTAAAAAGCTATTGGCGTGGAGTTGTTAAGACCTTGGCGGTATTTATTTTACTCTCGTCCACATTTATTGCTCCGTACGTGAAATCTAATTTTTTTAGCACTAGAATACGTATAGAAGAAAATATCAACGGTGTGGCAGTAAACAGACCGTTTGAGGATTTTATAGTTTTCTCCTCGCGACCTTGGTACTATCTTTTGCCCTCCGTGGATAATCCTTTCTTTGGTGAACTTTCACAGAAGTTTCTAAATCAGCTTTCTAGCGGGAGAAATTATCTTACGCAAAATTACTTTAAGGCCGAGCACTCAGCCTCTTACTTAGGCTGGATGAATCTAATACTAGCTCTGGTTGGTGTTGTTTGGCTGTTCCGCGCTAAACGGGAGATTTCACAGATAAATTATCCCGCGCTTTTAATAACTATCATCGGACTAATAATACTTACTATGCCCCCATCGATAACTCTAAAGGGGGTCACGATTTATACACCCAGCAATATTCTATTTAAAATTTTCCCCATGTTCAGAGTTTTGGCTCGAGCGGGGGTCTTAATTTTATTTTTGACCTTAATCTTTACCGGATACGGGTACCGTTTACTGATAAATCTATCAATTAATAGAAAAATGAAACGCAAAGCGGCTCAATTAGTACTATCAGTCATGGCGCTTTTCAGCATCTCTGAATTTTTTATCCCGTTAAAAATCACACATGTTGGAACACCGCCAAAGGTTTACACATACCTCGGGGCAACCGAGCAGTTAAAAGCCCCCATAGTTGTGTACCCATACAACAAAACCAACGAAGTACTCTTTTGGACAAACATTTACAAACAGCCTCTTATAAACCCCCACTTCTATGAAAACAAAGAAACTGGGTTTATATCAACAGACTTTACAAACCTTCTTAAATCTTCCGACGGACTAGAAAAAGCCCATAACATGGGTGCAAAGTACTTAGTTTATTTTTATGGGGATGATGCTACTCAAAGCATGAATTTTTTTAACCAGAGTCAATACCTAATTAAAATAGATAATTTTAAAGAAGAAAATCAAGGAGAACGCCAAATAACAATATCGCCAATTGAACCTTTAACTTTTACTTTTATTCGGATAGTGGAGGCCGGAACTGCTGAATCAAACTCCGCAGTTTTATATAAATTTAGGTAAAGTGGGTAGATTTTGGTTGCGGGACCCGGATTTGCACCGGGGTCTTCAGATTATGAGCCTGACGAGGTACTACTCCTCCATCCCGCGAAAATACCAAATTAACTTTGGAATAATACCAAGAAATCCCTAATTCTGTCAAACAAACTATTAATTCTTACTGTAACAGAGGCAAAAAAACCGTGTTTCACACCGCCCTTGCCCGTCTCATCGTCTAGCCCGTCACCCCGCGCGTTTTTCACTCCTAGCAAATCGTCGCCAAGAATTTTAGGCTTTAAGTAAACTTCCTCGCCCGGTTTTACCATATTTAGCTTGTTTCTGGCCTCTTTTTCTACAAATTCGGGTGACTGGCGATACTCCGCCTCCTTTTCAAGTCGCTCTTTTTCTTGTTGTAGCAACGTTAACTCCTTTTTCACCTCAATAAGTCGCTTACCTCTTTGTGCCACTTTTAAAGTCCCGGTAATAAAACTTGCGGAAATAAGCAGTAAAATCGCGGAAATTGCCAGACTTTTGTTAAACTTTGCGTCCATGTCAAAAGCATACCACTGCGCAATGTTTCCGTAAATATCCGACAGTCCATATAGAATATGGACATGATAAATCAAACTCAAATAGTAGTAGCTTGGGAACTTCATGAAAAAGGTGTTTCTAACACTAAAATTGCTTCCGATCTTG
>Ga0265292_1000191_pt1 | contig 110720 bp, 92 predicted proteins | sample Munlanlewell296A_FD_189080 | JGI IMG/M metagenome (GOLD analysis project Ga0265292, IMG submission 189080) | Leachate microbial communities from a municipal landfill in Southern Ontario, Canada - Leachate well 296A | ecosystem: Engineered > Solid waste > Landfill > Unclassified | place: Canada... | reverse complement strand
GGGGGGGGGGGGCGACTACTGATGAATTATGAATTATAAATCCCTCGGGAATATTTGGGAGGCTACGCTCTGTAAAATCAAGAAAAGACTGTTTATATCTTTTTATCATACTTGCTTCAAATGACTGTTTAACTTTCTGCCTTAACTATTTACATTTATAAGAGATTGTGTCAAGTTTTTGGCCACGGATTTCACAGATTTTTTTATTAGTGTTCATTAGTGTTTATTCGTGGCACCTGTTAATTCTTTGTCCCACGGGAGGCGGTAGCTCTGTCTTCGTGGTAAATTAGGCCCTGACGGAATTAATTTGACAGGACGATTTGGATATTATAAGTTACGGCTATGTCTAAGAGAATTCTGGTTGCTATTATCGTTTGCCAGTGCCTGGCGCTGGGCGCGGCCTGGGGCGCGGAGCCGATCGAAGCAGATGCATTTTTGGACCGCGGCAGATATTCCGAGGCGCTGTCTGCTTACCAGGAAATCATCAGGCAACGGCCGGACGACGTCCGGGCCCGTTTGGGCCTGAGCCGGACCTACCTTGAGACCGGGCTATACGACGAGGCGGAGAAATCGCTGGAGTTCTTTTGGCCGGTATCGGCGACGGCGCGGATAACCGCTTTCAACGCTGTCGAGATGCTGGATTTCAGCAAGGGTGCGTGGCTGTTGGCCAATCGCACCGGGGATAAGGAGCTGGCCCATAAGGTGGTCGAGGAATACCTGACCCGGATAGAACAGCTTGATAAGACTAATCCCGAGCTGTATGTATTCTGGGGGGAGTGCTATCTGGAGAAGGGCGACATCAGCGAGGCGGTGGCCTGTTTCCAGGACGCGCTTAAAATAGACCCTAAACTTGAACCGGCGCTGTTGGGAATGGCCAAGGCGGCGTCTTACCGAGACCCGCTGGCCGCCCGGCCCCAGCTTATGCAGATTCTCAGTTCCAATCCCAATTACCCGGACGCGCTGGCATTGCTGGCCGTAATCCAGTTGATGACCGAGAATAACGACGACGCCTTGAAATCCATCGAACAGGCGCTGGCGCTCAATCCGAACTCGGCCTATTACCGGGGCATCCGGGCCGGGGCTTATTACCTGAATAGCCAGATGGATTTGTTCCGCAAGGAATGCGGCGATGTCCTGGCCGTTAATAAACGTCCGGCTATGTTTTACCTGGCCTTGGGCGATTGTTGCCTGAAGCGGATACTTTATACCGATGCTCAGCCGTTTTACCAGAAGGCGATAGAGTTGGACCCGCATTGCTGGGAGGCGTCAGTGCAGTTGGGGTTGAACTGGCTGAGGCTGGGCGCGGACGGCGAGGTCCAGGGCCGGAAGCTGTTGCAGGAGTCGTTCCAGCGCGACCCGTTCAACCTGACCGTGTTCAATACCCTTAAGGTTTTGGAAGGTTTGGATAAGGAATACCTGAGCATCACCACCACCCATTTCAACATCAAGATGCACAAGGATGAAAAGGATTTACTGGCGCCGTATGTGGCGCGGTTGTTAGAGGATTGCTACGACAAGTTTACCAAGGCGTATAAATTCGAGCCAACCACGCCGTTGTCCGTGGAGGTGCTGGCCGACCACAACGATTTTTCGGTCCGGACGTTGGGAGTTCCGGGCTTCGGGGCGTTGGGCGTCTGTTTCGCCCGGACGTTCCTGGTGCTGTCGCCCGGAGTTCAGGAACAGCTGGCGCACCGGTTCCATTGGGGCGCCATCACGGCTCACGAGTTTATGCACATCATCACGCTCCAGTCCAGCAAGTTCCGGGTGCCGCGCTGGTTCACCGAGGGCTGTTCGGTCTACGCCGAGAAGATGACTAACCCGGTCTGGGGCAGGGAGCCGGAGCTGGAAATCATCGAGGCCTATCGCGCCGGCAAGCTGGAGCGCCTGACGCAGTTCAACAAGACCCGTAAGGTGGACATCCTGCATACCTATCTGCTTAGCTCGCTGATTATCGAATACATCCACAAGACATACGGGATGGACAAGATTGCCGGTATGCTGAAATCGTTCGGCCAGGGCCGGAACGCCGACCAGGCTTTCAAGGAGGCGTTAGGCAAGGACATCGCTGAGTTCGACACGGAGTTTTTTAAATACCTGGAGGACAACGTCATCAAGGCCAACGACCTCAAGGCGTTTGAGGAGAGTTATAAAAAGGCGCAGGAGTTTTATAATCAGGACAAAGTCCCGGAGGCAATAGCCGAATTCAACCGGGCCAAGAAGATATTCCCGCACTATATCAAGCCGATGGATAACCCGTATTATTATCTTATCCGGTTATACGGCGAGACCGGGCAGAAGGATAAGCAGGTGGCCGAGCTGGAGGAATATGTCGGGCTTAACCAGCTGGACTTTGATTCGCGACAGAGACTATACCGGATATACTACGCCGATAAGCAGTGGGCCAAGTTGGTTCCGTTGCTGGAGGAGACGATATATCTGGAGCCGGAGAATATCCAGTTGCATTATTACCTGGCCCAGGCCTACGCGGCCGTGAAGCAGTCGCCTAAGGCGCTGGCCGAATACGGCGCGGCGTTGAGCCTGGCTGATAAACTGGCGCCTACGCCGGACCGCAACCTGGTAATAGCTGATTTTTATTGCAATATGGCCGAACTTTATTTAGAATCCGACGATAAACCAAAAGCCAGGGAATCCGTCCTTGAAGCCCGTAAGTTGGAGCCGGAAGACAAGAGGGCGGAGAAGATATTAAAAAGATGCGAATGAAGATATTTGTTATCTGTGGGTTGCTGGTTGTGGCCGGACTGATGAGCTGCGCCGAGCGCAATATTACCATCCGCTCCGAGCCGCCCGGCGCCAAGGTCGTCATCGATAACCAGGAAAAGGGCTTGACGCCGATGACTTTCCCGTTCACCTACTACGGTTCTTACCAGCTGACTCTGGAAAAGGACGGCTACCAGACGCTTAAGACACTCCTGCCGGTCAAGCCGGGGTTAATCCACATATTCCCGATTGACTTCCTGCTGCTTGTTGTGCCATATCCATTTAATGATGAGTACGAGGCGTTCCTGATACTGGAGAAAGCCAAGAAGCCGGACTTGAAGAAGGTCCTCAAGCGCGCCGAGTTAGTCAAGGAACACCTTGAGCAACACCTGTCCGAAGAAAAGAAATAAGCAATTATCATGACTTGGACTGCTGATTGGTTCAAAGGCAAACGCGTGACCGTAATGGGGCTGGGCCTTTTCGGCGGCGGGCTGGGCGTGACCAGGTTCCTGGCCGCTAACGGCGCCCGGGTGACCGTGACGGATTTAAGAAAGCCGGCCGAACTTAAGGAATCGCTTGCAGCCTTAAAGGGAATCAAGAATATAAAGTATGTTCTGGACCGGCACCGCAATGAGGATTTTATCAGGGCTGATATGGTCGTGGTCAACCCGGCCGTGCCGGAGAGCTCGCCTTTCCTGAAGCTGGCCAAAAAGCATAATGTCCCGCTGGATATCGAACTGGGCGTATTTTTCAAACTTTGTCCCTGCCAGATTGTCGGCGTTACCGGCACCAACGGAAAAACCACCACCGCCACGCTGATTGCCGAATTCCTTGTTGGCATGAGGCGAAAGGTTTGGCTGGGCGGCAACGTCGGTAAGATTTCACTGCTGGAGCATATCAGCGAAATAAAGCCCGATGATTTGGTGGTCTTGGAGATATCCAGTTTTCAATTGCTCTATCTGAAGCATACATTACCTAACCTGCTGGTCAGCGTGATGACCAATATCCAGCCAAACCATCTGGACCGGCACAAGGATATGGCCGAATACATCGGCGCCAAGCAGAACATACTTAACGGCCAGCCGCCGTTTTCCTATGCGGTGCTCAACCGCGAAGATGACCGGGTCAGGACCTGGAAGACCAAGGGCGCGCCGCTTTACTTTGGCCTGAAAATCCACAAGGACTCATATACATTTGTAAAGGGCGGTTATTTTTGCATCAGGCAGGGCGATAAAATCTGTCAGGTGGCGCGTGTGTCAGAGATGAAGCTGATGGGCCAGTTCAACCAGGCCAACATCGTTGCCGCGCTGGCCGTGGCCGGGGTGTTCGGTATCAAGCCGGAATTTCTTAGGCAGGTTATCAGAACCTTTGCCGGCGTGGAGCATCGGTTGGAGTTCGTGGCGGAGAAAAATGGCGTAAAATATTACAACGATTCCATCGCGACCAATCCGGTTTCGGTCATCGGGGCTTTGAAGGCCATGCCGGGGAGCATACATCTTATTGCCGGTGGGTATGACAAAAAACTGCCGTTCAAAGATATGGCCAAGGAGATAGTCCGGCGCCGGGTCAAGACGCTGATACTGCTGGGCGCCACGGCCGGGCAGATAGCTCGTGATGTTAAAGCGGTGCAGGGCAGGTCGAAACTGCCGGAGATTGTCAGGGTGAAAGACCTCAAGGATGCGGTTAATATCGGGCGCAAGTCAGCCAAACCGGGTGAGATAGTCCTGCTTTCGCCGGCCTGCGCCAGTTTCGATATGTTTCGCAACTTCGCCGAACGGGGTGATTTGTTTAAGAAATTAGTTATGGAGATAAAGTAATCGGATTATAAATATATGAACCAGTTAAAAGATTTATCGCGCGAGCAATTGATAGAGTTGCTCAAAGACGCGGCCAAGAACTGGCTGGCCCACGACGGGTTGTGGTTCCGGGCGGCTGAGGCGGAATATGGCATGGACGCGGCCATCAAGCTGGATATCGCGGCTTGGGAAAGATTCTCGGCCGTAGAAGCAGATAGAATCATGAAGCGGTTCAACATCAGGCCGGGCGGCGGGATTCCGGCGCTGGCCAAGGCTTTTCAATACCGCTTATACGCTTACATCAACCAGCAGGAGATAATCGAGATGACCGACAAGCGGTGCGTTTTCCGGATGAATGCCTGCCGGGTTCAGGAAGCCCGCAAGCGCCAGGGCCTGCCTGATTTTCCTTGCAAGCCGGTCGGTTTGATGGAATACACGGTTTTTGCCAGAACGATAGACCCGCGGATAAAGACACGTTGCATCGCCTGCCCGCCGGACAAGCATCCGGACGAATTTTGGTGTGCCTGGGAATTTTACATTGAATAGCCCGGGGCTACCTTTTGTTACGCCATTCTTCTATGTAATGTCTCATATCCGGAGCTGATTTATGGGTAGGCGATAGTTTGAGGAGCATTTGGGCGTCGGCGATAGCCGCGTCATAGTTGCCTTTTTGCGCATAGGCATAGGCTCGGGCGCCGTAGGATTCAACATGCTTTTTGTTCAGCTCGATGGCGCGGGTGAAATCTGCGATGGCCTTGTTCAAGTCGCCTTTCCGGCCGTAGGCCAGGCCGCGGTTGCAATATGCCCGGTGGCTGGCCGGGCGGAGCTTGATGGCTTCGTTGAAATCGGCGATGGACCGGTCAAAATCGCCTTTTTTGTAATAGGTCAAAGCCCGGTTGTTGTAGGTCTCGGCATTCTTGGGGTCAAGTTTGATAGCCAGCTCGTATTCGTACAGGGCCTGGTCGTATTTATTGGCGTAATACAGGTTGTCGGCCTGTTCTTTGTGGCGGGCGGCTTCTTTGGGGTCGGCCTTGGTAACTGCTTTGGATGGTTGTTCGTTCTTGCCGAGTTTCTCCAGCAGTTCCAGGGCGGCTTTGTTATCCGGGTCTATGGTTAGGATTTGGTTGGCTAACCGCTCGGTGAATTTATAATACTTTTTGGCCATGCAGGAATTAGCCAGTTTGAGCAGTTCCGAGGTGTAGTTATTCTTGGTTTTTCCCAGTTGTTTGCTGTTGATATCAAGTTGCTCAATTTTTTTCTCGGCCTGTCCGAGCAATTGTTCGTCTTCTTTGGTGATGTTCATCTGCTGGAGCAGGCACTTTCGGCAGAGGCGGTAGCTTTTTAATGACTGCGGGTTATTTTTGAGTTTCTCGTAGCATTCGCCCATTTTGTAAAATGCCTGGGGGTATTCAGGCTGATACTGGAGTGCTTTATTAAGCATATTTAAGGCGTCATCCGGTTTATTGTCGTTGTAGAACTTGCAGGCATTTTTGTAATAGGCGTCAGCCAAAGTAGCGTCTTCTTCGGCAATGACGGCGAATACGGGCAAGAGCAGAAAGGCAAACAGCAATATGATTTTATTCACCATTGCGGATAATCCTATTTTTACAGCCAAAATTGTCAAGAATACTTTGACAGTTTGTGGCGCTCAAGCGATAGCGTCATGCCTGATGTAAGGCAGGCTTTGGTTGATAACATCCCAAGTATCTTGACAAGCCGGAGCGGATATGTTACAAAAACAAACTATGCCATTTGCAACTATACCAGAGATACTTGATGAGCTCCGCCGGGGACGGATGATTGTGCTGGTGGACGACGAGGATCGTGAAAATGAGGGCGACCTGACCATGATTGCCGAAAAGGTCACGCCCGAGGCCATTAACTTTATGGCTAAGTTCGGCCGGGGGCTGATATGCCTGACGGTAACCGAGTCCAAAGCCAACCAGATTGAGATACCGCCCATGGTTCAGGACAATACCTCGAAGTTCGGCACGGCCTTTACCGTATCGGTCGACGCCAAGACCGGCATAACCACCGGCATCTCGGCTCACGACCGGGCCCGGACGATTCTGACGGCTATCAAGGATGATGCCAAACCGGAGGAGTTGGTCAGGCCGGGGCATATATTCCCCTTAAGGGCTAAGGATGGTGGGGTTTTGGTCAGAGCGGGGCAGACCGAAGGTTCGGTTGACCTGGCCCGGCTGGCCGGATTGAAACCGGCCGGTGTTATCTGCGAGATAATGGACGAAGACGGCACGATGGCCCGGCTGCCTCAGCTTATAGAATTCTGTAAAAAACACGGGCTTAAGTTAGCCAGTATTGCCGATATTATCAAATACCGCCGGATGAACGAGCGGTTGATTGAGCGGACTACGTCGGCCAAACTGCCCACCAAATACGGACAGTTCAACCTGCATTTATACCGTTCGCTGACCGATGATTACCTGCACATGGCGCTTTGTTTGGGTGACATCGGCAATGATAAAGGAAAAACTATTGATGAGCCGGTGCTGGTTCGGGTGCATTCGGAGTGTTTGACCGGCGATATTTTCGGGTCCATAAGGTGCGATTGCGGCGACCAGCTGTCTGCGGCGATGAAGATGATAGCCCAGGCCGGCCGTGGTGTGGTGCTCTATATGCGCCAGGAAGGTCGTGGCATCGGGCTGGAAAACAAGCTCAAGGCTTACGCCTTGCAGGACAAGGGGATGGATACGGTCGAGGCTAATATCAAGCTGGGTTTCCCGGCCGACCTCAGGGATTACGGCGTGGGCGCACAGATATTAGTCGACTTGGGCATAAAAAAGATAAAACTCTTGACTAATAATCCTAAAAAGGTTATTGCATTGGACGGTTATGGGCTGGAAATAGTTGAGCGTGTGCCGATAAAAATAGAATCCCGGCCCGAGAGTTTGAAATATCTTACGACCAAAAAGGAGAAATTAGGACACTTGTTGGACTAATATGAAGATAGTTGCCCCGATATGCATCGGGGCGTAAGAACCTGTAACGCTCCAAGGAGCTAACAGGTTCTAACGGGGGCGTAGCTCAGCCGGTAGAGCACCGGGTTTTTAACCCGTAGGTCGACCGTTCGAACCGGTCCGCCCTCATTTTGTAATTATATTTCGCCCCGATCGTCTAGTCCGGTCTAGGACACAGGCTTTTCAAGCCTGCGACACGGGTTCAAATCCCGTTCGGGGTACTTTTTATTATTAAGCGCCTAGTCAAGTATAGGCGCTTTTTTTATTACCAATATTATGAAGATTCTTGGTATTTCCACCAGCGGACGGTTCAACGGTAACACCAGCCGGTTGGTCAAGCGGTGCCTGGACAAGGCGGCTGAGTTGGGCGCACAGACTGAGTTCATATGGGCCGGCAATAAGAAGCTGGGCTATTGTTCCGCCTGCGAGCACTGCATGAAGACCGGCGAGTGCATCGTCAAGGATGATTACCAGGAGATAATGAATAAAGTCCTTGATGCGGACGGTTTGATAATGGGCACGCCTAATTATGCCTTTGATATGTCCGGTCTGATGAAGACTATTTATGACCGGAGTCATTGCCTGTTGTATTACCAGCGCAAGCTGGCCGGTAAATACGCTATAGGTATTTCGGTGGGTGGTCATATATACAGGACCGGGCAGATAGCTAAAACCGTAGCACAAGGTATCTGGCTTTGCGGCGGATATTATTCCGGTTACCTGGCTGGAGTTTCGGTAAAGCGTGATGAACTCCGGTTAGTGGATGAGGACAAAACCTTTGCCCAGGCCGATAGATTGGCTGTGAAACTATTCAATGACATCAGTCGTAAGAAGACATTTCTTTGGCAGAGATGGCTCAGGGGCAGGTTTCTGTTCCCGGCTGTTACCCGGATGGTGTTTAATAATAAGGATAAATATCCTTATTTGTATAATTACTATCTGGAAAAGAAATACATCAAATAAATTGACATGCCCGTAACTAAAGTATAGGGTAGTCGTTTTGTTTAACGACAGATTATCCGCTTATTTAAATTGGAGGTTTATATGCAATACGCTATCGTTCGGAACCGGAGTGAACAATTCAAAGTCGTGGAAGGCGCCAAAATTACCCTTCAGAAAATAGACGCCAAGGACGGGGAAGAAATAGTTTTTAATGACATTCTTTTGTACGCCAATGATAGCGATATCCGCGTTGGTAAGCCATTGGTCAGCGGCGTCAAGGTGGTTGGCGTGATTACGAGCCAGTTAAAAGGCCCCAAGGTCGTAACCATGAAGTTCCGCCGGCGCGAGGGCTACAAAAAGAAAACCGGCCATCGGCAGAAATACACGATCGTTAAGATTAACAAGATAGAAGCCGTATAAATTACGGTTTAGTCCGGATTTGGACAGCAATGAAGCGCATTTTAATTATCATCCTGGCCACGCTTCTTTTGGTTTCAACCGGTTCTTATTTATCGGCCGCCAAACCAACATCAAAATCATCCAAGAAAACAGCCCAGAAAACACCGGTCAAAAAGGATAATTCCGCCAAATTCATCAAGCCGCCGAGCGATTATCAGCAGGTGGCCGGAGTGATTCACCTGCAGACGCCCGTCAGCGGCGGAAAGCGAACCGTTAACGACTATGTGGATCTGGCTCGCAAGAGTAATATCGGAGTGGTCTGCATCACCGACCACGATAACCAGCGCTACCAATACGGCCTGTGGCCGTTCAGGTGGCTGATAAAAAAGACCGAAGAGCGTGCGTCAGTAATGACCTTTGGCATTGCCAATTATCTGGTCGCTATCAACCAGGCAAACCAGTCCGCCAAGGACGTTTTGGTTATAGACGGCATGGAGGTAACGCCTTATTATTACTGGACCGGAAGTTATTTCCAGGATACGCTGACCCTGAACAACCGCCACAAGCATTTGCTGGTGTTGGGACTTGATAAGGCAAAGTATTATCAGGACCTGCCCACCGTGGCCAACGGCAAATCGCGTTTCAGCCAGTATGACAATATCCAGACCTATGAGCCGTATCAGGACCTGATAAATTATGTCATTAAGAATAACGGCTTGATTTTCTGGGCGCATCCGGACTCAAACGAATATCGTGAAATGGGTGGTGTTAAGGTTCATACCCTGCCGTATTCGGAAGCGCTTGAAGCAACAGTAAATTATACCGGATTTGCCGTCCTGAGTGAGGGCTACCAAAAGACCGGCATCCCGGGTGGCATCTGGGACAAAACACTAATGGAATTCTGCGCCGGCAGGCGCGTTCGGCCGGCCTGGGCCATTGGCGAACTGGATGATATCGGTGATAAGGTTTTGGACGGCATTCAGACCGTGTTCCTGCTCAAGGCTAATTCGTACCAGGGCGTTATTGAAGCCATGCGCACAGGCAAGGATTATGTCGTGACCAAGGCTAATAATAATCCGGCGATGGCGCTGACGGATTTCTGGATTATGGCCAATAACAAAGTGGCTTATTCCGGTGACCTTATCGGCGTTAGCACTAAAAATGCCCCGACTCTTTATGTCAAGCTGGCGACAGCCGGGCAGGCAGAGGAGTCGCCTTCGTCTAAGGATAAGAAGGGTAAATCAAAGGGGACTTCAGCGGCAGCTAACGGTTCTGCGTTTAAAACTATGGTTACGGTTAAAATAATCTCCAACGGACGGCTGGTCCAGGAATATAACCAGCCCATGCCGGCCGAAATAAAATACACGCCGGACGTTTCAAATCTCCAGCCCGGACAGATGACTTATTACCGGTTGGATATTATGGATTCCAATCAGGCGCGTCTCATTTCCAATCCTATCTTTGTTAAGGCAGAATAAAGCCATAGAACTTATTCACTTCAGTGTTTTTGAGCATTGATATTGTCTTTATCTCATCGTTCTTATTTTACTTGCTTATCCGGGTTTTTATGGTAGAATTTTTGTAAACGGATTAAGCTGATATAGCGGATTTATAAATCTGTTTAATTCGCATACTATATGGTAGCTAAATACGAACTTGTCCCGCACACGGCGGATATGGGTATTAGTGTTAAGGCAAAGACCCTGAAAACTCTGTTTACTAATGCAGCATTTGGGCTCTTTGACATAATGACCGATACCAAGAAAGTCAAGCCGGCTAAGATAATAAAGGTTAATGTTAATGCCAGTAAGCTGGATGAACTGCTCCAGGGTTGGCTCAGCGCGCTGCATTCCAAATGGGCTCTGGATAACGAATTGTTATCCGGCTTCTCAATTAACAGCATTACAAAGGTAAAAAATAGTTTTCAGCTATCAGGCCTGGGCAAAGGCGAGCGTTATGACCCCAAGCGCCACTGTATCAAAACCGAGATTAAGGCCGTAACGTTTCATGGTTTGCATATTATCAAGATCAAAGGGGGCTACGAAGCGCAGGTTATATTTGATGTATGAAGTTTACGAAGATATCTGATTACCTCTGGGAGATTCCGGCAGAATCATCCATGTCTGTCCCGGGCCGGATTTACGCCTCGGAGAAACTGATGTCACTGGTCCGGGATGATAAAAGCCCGGAGCAGGTGGTAAATGTGGCCAGTTTGCCGGGGATTGTTAAGTATTCTCTGGCCATGCCGGATATTCACTGGGGTTACGGATTCCCCATCGGCGGTGTGGCGGCGTTTGATGTCAAGACCGGCATTATCTCTCCGGGCGGGGTGGGATATGACATTAACTGCGGCGTTCGTCTGATGCGCACCAACTTAACTCTTGATGAAGTCAAGCCGCGGTTAAAGGAGATAATGGCCGCACTCTATCATGCCATACCGTCCGGTGTTGGTTCAGAGGGAGCTATCAGAAAACTTACCGAGCAGGATGAAATAGCGTTATTACTTCAAGGCGCAAAGTGGGCGGTTAAGCAGGGCTATGGCATAAAGGATGACCTGGCTCATATAGAAGACGGCGGTTGCCTGCCCGGTGCCGACCCGGACAAGGTTTCGCCACAGGCCATCAAGAGGGGTTTGCCTCAGGTCGGAACTTTGGGCTCGGGCAACCATTTTATAGAAGTCGGCGTAGTCGACCAAATCTGCCGTCCGCATCTGGCTGAAGCGTTCAACCTGCGCAAAGACGATGTCGTCGTGATGATACATTCAGGTTCAAGGGGTCTGGGATACCAGGTTTGCGATGATTATGTGCGAAAACTCTTGCAGGCTGCGCAGAAATATGGAATAAGACTCGCCGACCGCCAGCTCGCCTGCGCGCCGATTAGCTCGCCGGAAGGACAGGATTACCTGGCCGCCATGAACTGCGCGGCAAATTACGCTTGGGCTAATCGACAGGTGATGATGCATCTGGCGCGAGAGGCGTTGATGCGTGTGCTGTCGATGTCGCCCAATGATTTGGGGATGGAACTGATTTACGATGTCTGCCATAACATCGCCAAGATAGAGGAGCATACAGTAGACGGCAAGCCGATGACGGTGTGCGTGCACCGCAAGGGCGCGACCAGGGCCTTTCCGCCCGGACATCCGGCCGTGCCTGATGATTATAAGGATATCGGCCAGCCGGTTCTGGTGCCGGGCGATATGGGACGTAACTCGTTCCTGTGTGTCGGTACGGATGAAGCCATGAAACAGACATTCGGCAGCACCTGCCACGGGGCCGGACGGGTGGCCAGCCGTTCACAGATGCTTAAGAATACCCGCGGTCAGAACCTGTTTAAGGAGATGGAACAGATGGGTGTTCTGGTAATGGCTAAAAGCCGCGATGCCATTGCCGAGGAAATGCCGGCGGCTTACAAGGATGTCAATGCGGTTGTGGATGTGGTGGATAAAGCCGGTATCAGTAAGAAGGTTGCCCGCTTTAGACCATTAGGCGTGATAAAAGGATAGTTATTATGGATAATAAGAAAAGGAATGTATTTATCAACGGCCTGATAATACTTTTACCCACCCTGATAACTGTTTTCCTGTTTATGTTCGCTTTCAGGTTCATCGATAAAAATATTGCTAATCCTATAGGTTACTTAATCATCTCCATCATAAATCTTACGCCGTTAACTATAGATAAGGTTCATATCCCTGTATGGAGTTCCATAATTGGGTTTCCGATAACCATAATTATTATTTATCTGGTCGGCTACGGCACCGGGACGTTGTTTGGGAAACGAGTATTTAAAGGGGTTGAATCCTGGATAATGCATAATTCTCCGGTCATCAAGGAGGTTTATCCCTATGCCAAGCAGTTTATAGACACATTTATTTCCCCTGAAAAGAAGACCTCATTCAAGTCGGTTGTTTCGGTGGAATTCCCGCGGCCCGGTGTGTATGCGGTCGGATTTGTAACCGCGGACGGATTAAAGGACCTGCGCCAGCATACCGGCAAGAAAATAATAACGGTATTTGTGCCTACTTCGCCGGCGCCTTTTACGGGGTTTACACTGTTTGTGCCGGAGGAAGAGGTCGTTCATTTGAATATGACCATAGATGAAGCTGTCAGAATAATTATGTCGGGCGGCGTGATTGTTCCGTCTCATCAAAGGACAGACAGCTAAACGAAAGTGGCGCCACCCTATGGACCCTGACAGGTCCTCAGGGTAAGGACCCGGAATGGGTAAAGGCTCCATGGCGCTTCGGCGCCAAAAAGAAAGGTTAAGTAATTTATGAAGAAATCACTGCTGACGATTCTGGCCGCGGTTTGCGTTTATCTGGGAACGGTCGGTGTTTGGGCTTCTGATATGCCCAACCTGGATGTCAAGGAGTACGTCCTTAATAACGGCATGAAGGTCTTGGTGTTGGAGCGGTTCCATTCACCTACTGTTTCTTGCCGGTTGTTCTTCAAGGTCGGTTCGATAAACGAGCAGGACGGCCAGACAGGGATTTCGCACCTGCTGGAGCATATGCTCGGCCGGGGTACCGACATCATCGGTACTACGGATTACCAGAAAGAGAAAGTAATATTGGACAAGATAGACAAGGCTATGTTGCGGTTGGAGTACCTGAAAAAGGTCAAAGCCGCCCAGAAGACTGACAACCCCATTGCCGAAGACGGCGAAATAAAATCGTTAGAGGACGAATTAAAAGGGTTGTACGAATTGCACCGCAATTTTGTTATTCCCCAGGAATACGACCAGATTTACAAGCGTAACGGAGCCACCGGGCTTAACGCTTCGACCAACAAGAATATGACCACATATTACTGTTCTTTGCCGTCCAATAAACTGGAGCTGTGGATGTGGCTGGAATCGGACCATATCATCAATCCGGTTTTTCGCGGACTTTACGAGGAGCGTAATACGGTTTTGGAAGAACGCAACACCCGTTCCGAAGACGACCCGGACGGGATTTTCTGGGAAGAATTTGATTCTTTGTTTTACAAGGCGTCTCCTTTGAAGCGTCCGATTATCGGCTGGCGTTCCGATATCGCCGCGCTAAGCAAACAGAACCTGATTGATTATTTTCATCTGTATTATGCGCCCAACAACGCCGTGGCCGTGATTGTCGGCGCGGTCAAGGCTGAAGATGTCCTGAGATTGATGAAGAAATACTTCGAGCCGATTCCGGCCGGCAAACCGATTCCGCAAATATTAACCGTGGAACCGCAGCAGTTCGGCGAGCGGAGGGTGACCATTGAGTTTGACGCCGAGCCCAAGATGATGATTGGATACAAAGGCGCGACTATCGGCGATAAGGCCGATTACACTATGGATATAATGAGCCAGATTCTTTCCGGCGGTCGGACATCCAGATTCTATAAGAAATTGGTTCTGGAAAAGAAGATGTGCCTGGATATCGATGCCTTCAACTCGGCCGGCCGCGTGGCCGGTATCGGTGAAGGCTGGGCGCCTGGGTATTTCGGAGTTTATGCCGTGCCCAAGAGCGATACCAACCTGGCCGAGCTGGAAAAGGCTATTTATGACGAGCTGGAGCTTCTCAAAACCGAGCCGGTTACAGACGAAGAAATGCAAAAGGCCGAAAATAATCTTGAGGCCTCGTTTCTGAGGCAGCTTAATTCCAACGAAGGGCTGGCATCTTCGCTCGGGTCTGATGAAATCATCAGCGGCTCCTGGCGTTACATTATAGACTGGCTGCCTAACTGCCGTAAGGTCACCAAGGAAGATATTATGAAGGTGGCCCAGCAGTATTTTATTCCTTCCCAAAAGACCGTCGCTGTGATGGTCAGGAAACCGGAAACATCTGAACCAGATCAGAATAAGAAAGAGCAAGGTGATAAATAATATGAAAATAGCAAAACTATTAGCTACCGCATTAAGCATTACTATCATTTTATTGGTCGGTTCATGCGTCGGCACGAAGAGCCAGCCGGCCCGGCCCATTGCCGATGAATCTACCCCGAACATCCAGCCGGTGCTTATCCAGCGGGTTTCTCATCCGGATAAGCTGACCTTCCAGCCGCTGGAGATAATCGTGCCCAAGGCCGAGCGCCAGCAGCTCAAGAACGGAATGGTCGTATTCCTTCTGGAAGACAAGGAACTGCCGTTGATAAACCTTACCTTGCTGGTGCGTTCCGGCGCGATATGCGAACCGGCCGGTAAAAGCGGGTTGTGCTCGCTGATGTCGCGCCTGCTTCGGACCGGCGGCACGGAAAAGTATCCGGTTGGCAAGCTGGATGAGATACTGGAGTTCAAATCAGCCGGTATTTCCGCCTCAACCGACTACGAAGAGATGCGGGTAACCGCCTCAAGCCTCAGCCGAGATACCAAAGATATTCTGGAATTGCTTAAAGAGGTGGTCTTTGCCCCGATCTTCCCGGAGGACAAGTTTCAGTACGAGAAATCCAGGATGATCCAGTCAATCCAGCGGCAGAACGACGAACCCGGTTCCATAGCCGACAGGTGTTTCCGCAAGCTGATTTACGGGACGCACCCGCTGGGTGAAACCCTCTCGGGGTCAAAGGAATCGGTTGGTAGTTTGACTCGTAATGATATCGTGGCTTTTTACAAGACATATTTCGTTCCCAATAACATGATGGTTGCCATTTCCGGAGATTTCCGCAAGTTTGAAATGATGGAGCTGCTGAACCAGACGCTGGGTGCGGTGCCGGCATCCGCGAAACTGCCAGAGTTTGACATCAAGGCGCTGGAACCGAATATTCCCGCTCCGGCCGCTTCGGTTAATTATGTGCCGCGCGACCAGAAACAGACCACCATCAGGTTCGGACTGCTGGGCGTGCAACGGCTCAATCCGGACTATTTCTCCATCCGCCTGATGAACGCCATCTTGGGCGGCGATTCGGCCTCGCGCCTTTACCAGTCGGTCCGTGAAAAACGGGGGCTGGCTTATGATGTGTTCTCGTTCTTTTATATGAACCAGACCTGCCCGGGTTTCTTTATGGCCGGAACCGAGACGCGCACCGATGCGACCCATACTTCGGTCGGCCTGATTATGGACGAGATAAGGCGGATTCGGGAAGAGTATGTCGAAGACCAGGAACTTCAAAACACCCAGGAAGCCGAGCTCAACCGGTTTGCCTTCAGGTTTGATAATTCACAGCGGATAGCCGAGCAGTCCATGTATCTTGAATACATCGGCCTGCCCAAGGATTACCTGGAAACCTACCGCGCCAAAGTCATGGCCGTCACAAAGGAAGACATCAAGCGGGTGGCCCGGAAATACCTGCAACCGGATAAGATGATGCTGTTGATGGTCGGGGATAGCGCTAATTTCGACCCGGCGGTCTGGAAAATCCAGGGTGACAATGTCAAGCCGACCGAACTGAAATAATCCGGATTAACGAGTGTTTCCGAAAGATGAGATTGTCCAGTTAGAAATCATCGGGAGTGCGTAGCCTCCAGTGCAAATATTACTACAATTGTGATTTGTTTATCCTGAGTATTACCGAAAGGGCACTGGATAACGTGCCAGTAAGTCCCGTTCGCTGCGCTCAGGGATAAGTGTTACTAAATTCGCTTCGCTCAAAGTAACACTAATCCGCCTCACTCGAACTGCCGCTAACGTCGATTCCGGTCACCACGGTCCCGGTCTCTATCACGGTCACGATCCTGGTCCCGTTCCCTTTCAAGAGAACTGAAAATCATCTTGCCGGCATTGGTTTGCAGAACGCTGGTAACATTCACATTCAGCCGCTGGCCGATGCGGTTAGCCGCGCCTTCGACCACGACCATGGTGCCGTCATTGAGATAGCCCACGCCCTGGGAAGGTTCTTCTCCGGTCCGGATGATTTTTACTTCCATCTGCTCGCCCGGCAGGACCACCGGCTTGAGCGCGTTAGCCAATTCGTTTATGCTGATGACATCCATTCCCTGGACCCGGGCGACCTTGAGCAGGTTGAAATCGTTGGTGACCAGCCGCCCGTTGATGCTTTGGGACAGCTTTAGCAGCTTGTTATCAGTTTCCTTGATGTAGGGGAATTCGGCCTCGTCTATCTGGACCTTGAGCTTGGTATTCTTGCGCATCTTGTCCAGGATATCCAGCCCGTGCCGGCCCCTGACCCGCCGCATCTTGTCCGACGAATCGGCTAGGTTCTGCAGTTCCTGCAGGACGAACCTGGGGATGATTATGGGCATATCGAAATGCAGGGTTTCGGCGATATCGGCAAAGCGCCCGTCGATGATGACGCTGGTATCGACCACCAGCGGCAATCCGGTCTTCTGGCTTTTGGAAAGCTCCACGAAGGGAATGATAAACTTGAAATCATCCTTGCTCCGGATAATGGCGATAACCGAAAGGAAACAGAACAAGAAAGTAATGGAAACCTGGAGCCACTCGTTGAATCCGGGCGTGTCTTTGGTCATATTCTCAATGGTCGGCACCAGGAGCAGGGCGTGGATGAACAGCGCCGAGATGATGAACCCGAACACCAGCCCGAACATGACTATGGAGATAGTGCTGATAAACCGCCGGGTGAAACCGATTTCTATGACGGAGAAAAGGATGGCCACCAGTACGCCGATAACGATGCCGATTACGCCGCTTGAGCCGGGAGTGAACAGGTGCTCGATGTTATAACCGATGACAGCCGCGGCAAGCACAAAAAACGCTCTCAGGATATAAAGCATATAATCCTCCTTAGTCCGGCTGTTAGACCGTAGTGAGTTATCCCTAGACCCTGAGGGGTCTTGGGACAAGAACCCTAACGGGCAGCCGGCTATGGGTGGCAGTATGTCATATTCCCAACTGCCAACCCCATAAAAATGCAGATGATAAAATATATATATAATTCGGAAAATAACCGTTATGCCTGAAACAATTTCTCGTATTCCTGCTGGGCGTAACGGTCGGTCATTCCGGCCAGGTAATCGGCAATGGCGCGTTTCAGGCCTATTTCATAGCCCTGGCTGTCTTCTTTGGCCATTTGCTGGTACCGGGGCGGAAGCTGTTGCGGTTCCTTCTGGTAGGTATTGAAGAGTGATTCCATGAAACGCCTGGCCTTTTCGGCCATCCGGGCCACCTTATAATTGCGGTATACATTCTGGTACAGGAATTTCTCCAGCTGTTTCCTTTCCTTTTCCAGTCCTTCGGAAAGGCAGACCAGGCATGCCTGGCTGTTATGCACGTCTTCAATACTGTTAATATTATATTCCTTGAGCCGTTTCAGGGTATTAGCGATTAAATCGGTCACGAACATATTTATCAGGGTGATGACCGTCTGGGGCCGCAGGAAATTTTCCTGGGTCAGCGGGTCCATGGTTTTCTTGTGTTCCCGGCTGGCCTTTTGCCACAGCGAGATATCGGCCAGGTGGATTTCCTTGATAAGCCCGGCCCGGATGCCGTCGTCCAGGTCGTGGTTGTTATAGGCGATGATGTCGGCGATATCGACCACCTGGGCCTCCAGCAGCGGATGCCATTCGGGATGGTAATCCTTGTTGGGCGTGGGCCGGTCATAGGTGGTATTGTGCTTGATGATGGATTCGCGCACCTCGTAGGACAGGTTCAGCCCGGTGAACTGCGGGTAACGGCGTTCCAGCAGTTCCACCACCCGCAGGCCTTGGGCGTTGTGCTCGAACCCGCCGGCGTCCTTCATCAAATCGTGCAATGCCTCTTCGCCGGCGTGGCCGAACGGCGTATGCCCTATATCGTGGGCCAGGGCCACGGTTTCGGCCAGGTCTTCGTTAAGCCCCAATGCCCGGGCAATGGTCCGGGCTATCTGGGTCACCTCGATGGTGTGCGTCAGGCGGGTTCGGTAATGGTCGCCTTCGTAGTTGACGAACACCTGGGTTTTGTATTCCATCCGCCGGAAAGCGGTGGAGTGGATAATCCGGTCCCGGTCGCGCTGGAAGGCGGTCCGGTAGCCGTGTTCCGGTTCGTCATAGCGCCGGCCCAGCGACTGGCTCGACTTCATGGCGTAGGGCGCCAGCATCTTTTCTTCGTTCTGTTCCAGTATTTCGCGCATATTAAAAACCTTGCCACAGAGTCTCAGAGAACACAGAGAAAAAAGTAATTTTATTTATAACGGTCTCAGTGACCTCTGTGTCTCCGTGGCTAATCCTTATTAATTATTGCATCAAACAGCCAAGTGTCAAGGAATAAACTATATTAGGTATTTTTGCTTGACCGATGTCCGGTTTGATGTTTTAGTTTAGATTATAATTATGTGAATCCATTTAAGGCGAATAAAGAAAGCGACAGAATATGGAAATTTTAGAAGAAGGCCAGGGCCAGCTTATCGGCTGGCACGACCCGGACGAGCGGCGCCAATGGGTGCGCGACAACAAATCGCGCGAGCTCAAGGACAAGCGCATGACGGTGCAGGAAGCGGTCAAGCGCTTTGTGCCGGACGGCAGTTTCATCGCCTGCGGCGGTTTCGGCCATATCCGTACCCCGATGTCATTACTCTACGAAATCATCCGCCAGAAGAAACGCAACCTGATTATGGCCGGCAAGACGGCCGTGCACGACATCGATATCCTCATCGGCGGCGGCTGCGTCGACCGGGTGGAAGTAGCCTATTCATTCGCCCACGAACTGCGGGGCCTTTCGCCGGCCGGGCGCCGGGCGGTCGAAAGCGGCCAGTGCAAGGTGGTGGCCGAAATTAGCAACGCCGGCTACCAGTGGCGTTTTCTGGCCGGGGCCATGGGCGTGCCTTTCGTGCCCTCGCGCAATATGATGGGTACCGATACCTTCAAGAAGAGCTCGGCCAAGATAGTGCGCGACCCCTGGAGCGATAAGCCCATCTGCCTGTTGCCGGCCTGCTACCCCGATGTGGCTATGATTCACGTGCCCAGGTGCGACAAGTTCGGCAACGCCCAGATAGACGGTATCCTGGTCGAGGATTACGAACTGGTCCGGGCCGCTTACCGGGTGCTCATCACCACCGAGGAAATCGTGGACGAAGAGGTCATCCGCCAGAACCCCAGCCGGACGGTCATTCCGTTCTTCCTGGCCGACGCCGTCTGCCACGTGCCGCACGGCGCGCATCCGACTCAGATGCCTTACCTGTATTACTTCGACGAAGACCATATCCGCGAATGGCTGACCGTTTCCGAGACCGAAGAAGGCGCGCGGAAATACTTTGACAAATACGTCTTCGGCGTCAAGGACTATAAGGAATATTTGGAACTGGTCGGCGGCGTGAGCCGGATGAACCAGCTCAGGGACATCGAGCAATTCCGCGCGCCGGGGATGGAACAGAAGGAGGCCTCAAATGGTTGAGACAAAAACCAACAGCTATACATCCACGGAACTGCTGGCCTGCGTGGCCTGCCACGTGCTGGAAGACGGCAAATCCATCTTCGTTGGCACCGGACTGCCGATGATAGCCGGGATGCTGGCCCAGCGCACCCACGCGCCCAACCTGCTCATCATCTTCGAGGCCGGCGGAGTCGGGCCCAAGGTGCCGGTACTGCCCATCTCGGTGGGCGATTCGCGCACATTCCACCGGGCCGTGGCCGCTTCCTCGATGCACGACGTTATGAGCTTCCTCCAGGGCGGGTATATAGATTACGGTTTCCTGGGCGCGGCTGCCATAGACGCCTACGGTAACATCAATACCACTCTCTTTGGTGATTGGGCCCGGCCCAAGGTGCGCCTGCCCGGCAGCGGCGGCGCCAACGATATCGGCTCGCTCTGCTGGAAGACCATCATCATAATGCGCCAGGACAAGAAGCGCTTCGTCAATAAACTGCCGTTCCTGACCACGCCGGGATACCTTGACGGCCCGGGCGGGCGCGAAAAGGCCGGACTGCCCAAAGAGACCGGGCCTTACCGCGTCATTACCCAGCTGGGCACCTACGGATTCGACGACAAGACCAAGCGCCTGATGCTTCTCAGCCGCCATCCGGGCATTACCATTGACGAGATTCAGGCCAACAGCGAATTCGAAATCATTATTCCGGCCAAGGTAGCCGAAAGCGCTCCGCCCACGCCCGAGGAAGTGCGTATCCTGCACCAGATTGACCCGACCAACCTGGTGATTAAGGGATAGGTTGGATTAATACCCATAAGCGCCGGCAGGGGAAGTCCCGGTTTACGAAAACAATGTCTTGTAAACCTCTTTAATAAAGGGGAAGAAAATATGTGGTCTGTCCCGCATACTACTGGACGCCCAATAAATTATACAAGAAATCAATGTTGACGACACCAGAGCAGTTATGAATAATGAATTTATTAATTTCGAATCTATTGAAAATAGTATCCCTCCATACAAGGCGGTTATGGAAAGAGACATTGATCTTTTATTGCTAGAAGAATTTATCTGTTCGCCGGGATTCCTGAAATTCTTTATGATCAAGGCTAAGATAGAAATAACCGAGCCAATATTCTTGGGCGCAAGGCCTCACGTAAAAACCTCAAATGGTGAATCAGACCTGGAAGTAATGTTAAAAGATCAACGAGGCAAAAAATTGGTTTTACTAATAGAGGATAAGATTTCTGCGGATCCCCAGCCCGACCAGGCCGGAAGATATAAAAAAAGAGGCCAAAGCTATTGCCGGGAAGGATTATGCGACGAGGTCAAAACAATTATCACCGCGCCGCGCGAATACATCGACCCGGAAACGGAAAGTAAGTTTGATCATATTTTTACTTATCAAGATTTCATACCCTGGTTTGACCGCGATGGTGATACCGGTAGCAGACGAGCCTATAAAAAAGCCATTGTCACCAGAGCCATCAAGCAAAACGAAGAAGGCTATAACCCCGAAGCGGATAAGAATGTTTCCGAATTTTGGGATAATTACGAGTGGATTCTTGAGAAAAGAGCAAGTTGCTTAAAGCTGCCGCCACGTGAAAATAAACCATCCGGGTCTACATTCATAATTTTCGAACGAGGTTGTTTATCGAAAAATATGAGCATAAAGCACAAGCTATCAGTGCAAAAGAGAGGAAAAGGTTCCGTAGACCTAGAAATTAAAGGAGAGGCCCAACGTGTAACACTCATCGCAAAAAGACTGGATGGGATTTTACCAAAGAATGCTTGCGTAGTCCCTGCGAAAAAATCAGCGGCAATCCGAATAGGAATAACCAAGATAGACCCTGGCCTGCCATTTGATCAGCAACTTAAAGCGGTTAATAGTGGAATTGATGCGGCAATCACACTGTATAATTTTGCTATAAATAACCATGAGGTTTTTGAGGACATTTTAAAAGCGAAATAAAGCCATGAAAGAAATAAACATCGACGACACCCCGAAAAATGTGGATTGGATAAAATCTATGCCCAGCACAAAATCAGAGGAGATTTTCTTAGATGCCTTAAGCTGGCTCAGGAAGCATTACGGAGAATTCCAATTCTTCACCGAGCGTGATGTGGTCTGGACCGTCCAGAAGAAAATCACCGAGCTAATTGGGAATAAGCCATATAAGGTGTTTAACGATTATGTGCTATTTCGAGAGAAAAAATCCTGCGTTAAGCCCGACCTGGTTATTCTTAGCCGCGCTGACGAAGTGGAATTGGCGGTGGAGTTTAAATACGAGCCAAACCATGAGCGAAAAAATATCTGTGCGAGTAAATTCAAGCCATCCGTAGTATTTTGGAAAGAAGGGATTATCAAGGATATTAATCGATTAGAGCAGCTAAAAATAAAAGCTAAAACAGCTTATGCCATACTTATCGACGAAAATGGGTTCTTTTACAAACAGCGGGAAAAGCTGCCTGTAGATGAAAAGAAAAGCTCCTGGATAGAATGGGGAAATGGTGTTTGGGTTCTTTATTCTCAGTGACACAGAGCCTCCCGGCTTCCTGGAAGGATACCCCTCCAGACCCGCCCGACCATATCCGGTCATATCCGGTGACACAGAGCGATAGCCTCCTGTAAGGACACCTAATTTTCTTTCCCTTTGTTTATAAGGTTTCCAAGGCACTGTTTTCAGAGGGCGAGAGGACACACTTGCCCCCGCCTGCCAATTGGCGCCCGCCTGTCTCGGGCAGGGGCAGGTGTCAGCATTTTCAGCCTGAGGCTGACCAGCCTCCGGCTGGGGCTGAAACTGGCTCTAAGAGACGGGTTTTATGTTAGCGCGAAATCTTGGTTTTACAGCCTGTCATAAGAGGAATACCGGTTACGTTCCTTAGTTTTCGGCTTGAATCCAATGGATTTCAAGCCGGATTCCCTGGAATATTACCGGGATTCCGTGGAATATGACCAGGATTCCATGGAATATGACCAGGATTCCGTGGAATATAGCCGGGATTCCATGGAATATGACCAGGATTCCGTGGAATATAGCCGGGATTCCGTGGAATATGACCAGGATTCACTGGAATATGACCGGGATTCTATAGAATATAACCAGAATACATAGGAATATAAAGCCCCGCCATTAGGCGGGATAACTGGCTGGTAACGTTATGTGTTTGCACTAATCCTGTTCGCTAAGTTTACCCTGAGCCCTTCGGAAATACTCAGGATAAATATTTCGAAGGGTTTCGGAGAGTGCGCAGCCTCCAGCAGTCACTCCCTGCAACAAGTGCAGGGATAATGCGCCACTAACTCACTGTGTTCGAAGTGGCGCTAATAACCCAGCTCTCTATGGTCGCTGGATAAGTCCTTACAGGAGGCTTCGCTCTGCCGGTAACTCCCTTTGGTATGCACTAGCCCCGATGATGCTTAATCTGGACCCCATTCGCTACGCTCAGGGATAAGTGGCACTAACTCGCTATGCTCGAAGTGCCACTAATAAGTGCCAGTACGTCACTTTGTTCCTACTGGCACTAAAATCTCTTGACATTCTTTTATATCCCGATATAGTTTTTAATTTAGTAAGCGGATTCAGCGGATATAGCGGATTATATTATTATATTTTTAATAATTAACAGTTTAATCAGCTAAATCAGCTTAATAAATTTTATGCAACAGAAAACTATTGTCAGCCCGGTTTCTTACGAAGGCCTGGCCCTGTTCAGCGGGGTGAAGACCAAGATTATCCTGCGCCCGGCCGGGGTCAACACCGGCATTGTCTTTATCCGGATTGATGACGGCGATAAGCGCATCAATGTATCTTCGGATGTGATTACCACTAACTACCGGCGCACCGGATTGGCCCAGAACGGCGTCAGCGTCGAAACCACCGAGCACCTCCTGTCGGCCATTTACGGCCTGGGCATCGATAACCTGGAAATCGCCATCAACGGCTCCGAGGTGCCTCATACGGACGGCAGCGCCAAGGATTTCGTCGACCTGATTTCCTCGGTGGGCATAAAGGAGCAGGACCTGCCCAAGAAGACCATCAAACTCAAATTCCCGGTGACCTATGCCGAGGGCGATATATCCCTGATTGCCTTGCCGGACGACGGCCTGACCATTGATTACACCCTGCAGTATGATTCGCCCTTAATCGGCACCCAGCATAAGACCATAAAGCTGGATGAATCCACATATAAAAACGAACTGGCCTCAGCCCGGACGTTCTGCCTGGCCTCGGAAGTGGAGCACTTCCAGAAGCAGGGCCTGGGCAAGGGGGCTAATTATAATAATATCCTGGTGGTCGATAAGGACAAGGTGGTTCAGAACAAGCTCCGGTTCCCGGACGAGTTCGTGCGCCATAAGATGCTCGACCTGCTGGGTGACCTGGCCTTGCTGGGCGCGCCGCTGGAGGCTAAAATAATCGCCATCAAGAGCGGCCACGACCAGAATGTCAAGTTTGTCCGCAAGATAAAGGAATCTCTGTCCGCCGGAGCCACGGCCCAGCCCAAACAGAAGGTCTGGCTGGAGTCGCGCGAGCTGCAGAACATCCTGCCGCACCGGTATCCGTTCCTGCTGATTGACCGGGTCATCGAGATGGAGGGCTACAACAGGGCGGTGGGCATAAAGAATGTCACCATCAACGAGGAGTTTTTCAACGGCCATTTCCCGGGCCGGCCGTTGATGCCCGGAGTGCTTCAGGTCGAGGCCATGGCCCAGCTCATCGGCGCTCTGCTTTTGAGCCGGACCGGCAACGAGAACAAGCTGGCCGTGTTCCTTTCCATCGACGAGGCCAAGTTCCGCCGTCCGGTGGTGCCGGGCGACCAGCTCAGGATAGAAGTGGAAACCACCCGCGACAAGGGCCGGATTATCCAGGCTATGGGCAAGATAATGGTCGACGGCGAGGTGGCTTGCGAATCGCAATTTAAATTCATGCTTGTGGATAAGGAATGATTAGGACGCAGATAAACACAGATTTACAGGATAATTATCTGCGGCCATTTGCGTAAATCAGCGTATAAATTATAATGTCTAAAGTACATTCTACCGCCATAGTTCATCCCAAGGCCCAACTGGACGCTGACGTGGAAGTCGGGCCTTACACCATCATTGATGAGAATGTGGTCATCGGCTCGGGCACCAAGGTCGCTCATCATGCCACCGTCACCGGCCATACGGTGCTGGGCAAGAATAACGTGGTATTCCCGTATGCGGCCATCGGCACCGCGCCGCAGGACCTGACTTACCGGGGCGAGCCGACCAGGCTGACCATCGGCGACGGCAATACCTTCCGCGAATTCGTGACCGTCCATTGCGGCACCACCAAAGATAAGGAAGAAACCATCCTGGGCAACAATAACCTGCTGATGGCTTATGCCCACGTCGGGCACGACAGCATCATCGGCAGTAATACGATTCTTTCCAACGGTGTCCAGCTGGGCGGACATGTTTGGGTGGAGGACTATGCCGTGCTGGGCGGACTGGTCGGTGTGCACCATTTTGTGACCATCGGCAAACACGCGTTTATTGGCGGCATCGCTCGGGTCATTCAGGACGTGCCTCCGTTCATGATTGCCGAAGGACATCCGGCCAAGGTTCGGGCGCCCAATTCCATCGGGCTGGAACGGCGCGGATTTTCCGAGGAGAAAGTAGAGGCGATCGAGAAGGCATTCAAGCTCATCTGGCACTCCAAAAAGACGGTTCAGCAGGCGCTTAAATATTTGCAGGAAAAATACGGCCAAATGGAAGAAATAATTTACCTGGTCAAATTCCTGCAGAATATGCAGAACGGAAAATACGGGCGCTATCGCGAAGTAACCCGCAAGATACCTGCGCGCTAGGGCGATTGACTCTTAGGGTTTAACGGCCGATTCCGACACCTACCCCATAAAATATTTCACCAAAAATACTATATTTTTCTTGACACCTACTTTTACGAAGCGTATATTATCAGGCGTAATTTACGAAACGTAAAGTATGTTTGGCTTGGGAAGAATAAACCATGAAACCCAAGGCTAAGAACGGTAGAGGAAAAGAGATGAAAGCCACATTGTCGAAGCTTTTTCGGGTAGAGGAAATCATCCATCACCTGGCCAAGCAGGGCATCAATATCTCGCGCCAGACCATCCACAACTACACCATGATGGGACTGATAAATGCCGAGGAACGTACGCCGGCCGGACACCGGCTTTACGGCGAGGACGTCATCGACCGGCTGATGCGCGTGGTCAGGTTAAAGATGCATCGTTCGCTCCTGGAAGTTAAAAAGGTTCTGGACCAGGAAGATAAATAACTATGCAATACAAGATAGATGACATTACCTTCATTTACGATACGCCCCAGCTGGAATCCGTTTTTGAGCAGATAAAACAGGCGGCCCAGTGCGACAGCACCGTTCTGATAACCGGCGAGAGCGGCACCGGCAAGGGGCTGGCGGCCAAGCTGCTGCATTCCTTGAGCCCGCGTTGCCAGAAAACATACGTGCCTATCTCCTGCCCGGCGCTTTCGGATACCCTGATTGAAAGCGAGTTGTTCGGGCACGAGAAAGGCGCGTTTACCGGAGCCGAGGCTACGCGCATTGGGCGGTTTGAGTCGGCCGACAAGGGTACGGTGGTGCTGGACGAAGTTAGCGAGATTAATTCTAATTTCCAGTGCAAGCTATTGCGGTTGCTGGACGAGAAATCTTTCGAACGGGTCGGCGGCAATATGACCAAAAAAGTGGATGTCCGGATTGTCGCCACCTCGAACCGCAATCTTATCGAGATGGCCAGGTCCGGCCATTTCCGCGAGGACCTTTATTACCGCCTGAGCGTCATCCCCATACACCTGCCGGCCTTGCGCGACCACAAGGAAGACATTATCCCGTTAATCCATCATTATATCACTTACAAGCTGTCTCCGGGCCGAAAGACCAAGGAGATACACAAGGATACTTTTCAATTACTGCAAAAGTACTGCTGGCCGGGCAATGTCCGCGAGCTTTTCAACATCGTTGAGCGGATGATGACCGTGGTCGGAGATGACGTGATTATGCCCAGCCATATTTCAGGCTGGCTCAACGGCGAGGCTAAGCCGGACGGGCATCCGGAGCTGGTCGGACAGACCATAGACGATATTGAGAAGGAAGTCATTCAGCAGAACCTGGAACATTTCGGCGGGAACCGGAGAATGACGGCCGAAGCCCTGAAAATATCGGAAAAGACTTTGAGAAACAAGATCGGACACTACGGCCTGCGGGTCTGATTTATTTTTATATTTTAATTTCTCGAGAGTGGGCAAAAGAAGGAGACGCGAGTATGGAAAACCGAAAGGATATAAGAAGAGGCGGGGGTCACTTGTTAATGGATGAACAGTACCAGCCTGTCGCGACGGGACTTGTATCCGAGCGTTCGGCTCAAGAGGTCATGGCCCAGGCAAAACTCGCGGATAAGCAAAACACACGGAAGCTATGGGAGAAATTCAAAAGGACCGGAGCCAAGCAATATCACGACCAGCTGGTGAAGATTTACCTGCCCATAGTCCGTCAGGTGGCCGAAAAGATGTCCGGGCATTTACCCGGTTCGGTGGATGTGCAGGATTTGTCTTCGGCCGGGATATTCGGCTTGTTGGATGCCATCAAGCTGTTTGACCTTGACCGGGGTATTAAGTTCGAGACTTATTGCGTCAACCGCATCCGTGGCGCCATGCTCGACGAACTGCGCGAAATGGACTGGGTGCCGCGTTTGGTCAGGACCCGTTCGCATCAGCTCAGCCGTTCCTGCAAGCATCTGCAGGAAAAACTGGGCCGCGCGCCGACCGACTTTGAAATCGCCAAGAACCTTAACCTTAACCTGGATGAATACAATAAAATGGCCCAGGATGCCTGCGCCTTCAATATGTTTTCGCTTAATGCCACGCTCGGGTCTGAAAAGAACGAGCAGAGCATGGAGTTCAGCGATGTGCTCAAGTGCCGCAAAGACGAGTTTTCCAACAAGAAAGTAATCAATAAGGAAATCGTCGAGTATCTCAAGAGCCGGGTTTCTCAGAAAGAACGCCTGGTCTTGGAGCTCTATTTTGACGACGATCTGACCATGAAGGAGATAGGGCTAATTCTAGATATTTCCGAATCGCGAGTCAGCCAGATTTTCGCCCGGGTGATAACCCGGCTCCAGACCCAGTTCAAGAGGCATCGTTCCGAGTGGCTGTCATAAGAATAGTTTGTATCGCGGCCGTTAGCGCGATGAGCCGGATAGATTGAAGAATGCGAATCCTTCTTACAAATGACGACGGATTGGAAACCGAAGGGCTAGTAACCTTCAAGGATATCCTCAGGCAAAGACATCAGCTTACAGTGATAGCGCCGTTGTTCGAGCAGAGCGCCATCAGCCATTCCATTTCTATACTCTCGCCCATCTTCGTAAAGAAAATAACTTACGGCAACAGCGGCAGGGATTATATTTATGCCGTCAAGGGCACTCCGGCCGATTGCGTCAAGCTGGCGCTGGGGCATTATCTTAAGCGCCGTCCGGATATGGTAGTTTCCGGCATTAACCTCGGGGCTAATCTGGGGCTGGATATCTTTTATTCTGGCACCGTTGCCGCGGCGATTGAGGCGTCCTTTTGGGGCATAACCTCTTTTGCCGTCTCGGTTGAGCGGCCCAGGGAAATGCCCGCCCGGATGGATTTCGCGCCGTTTATCCGGGCCGCATATAAGGTTATCATGGACATACTCAAGACCCGTCCCGAGCCGGGCAGCGTCTTTAATATCAATATTCCCTACCGGCCGGTTTCTAAAATCAAGGGTATCCGTTTTACCTGCCAGGATATGCGCCTGGTCAGGGAGCGGTTTGTCAAGGGCATAGACCCGAGAGGCCGTTTATATTTCTGGATGAAGGCCGGGCCGGAGTTGTCCGTCTTTCGCCGCCGTCCCAGAATTCATCCGGAACATGTCCATTCCGATATCGAGTCCGTTCACGAAGGCTATATTTCTGTCACTCCCATCAAGGCTCAGTTCACAGATGCAAAAATCCTTGCCAATCCGCCGGTAATTAATACAAGTAGGTAGCATATACAGTAACATCTTGGCTAATTAACCTGTTTATTATGAATATTGACTCTATTGTCAAAGATATTATTTCCGGCAGGCAGATAGACCAGACGGCCGCGCAGTTCCTGGCCTCGGACAAGGCCGAGCTCTGGGAGCTGCTTCACGGCGCCAATGCCATCCGGCAGCATTTTCATCAGGATAAGGTTCATCTTTGCTCCATTATCAACGCCAAAAGCGGCGCCTGTTCCGAGGACTGTAAGTTCTGCGCCCAATCGGTTCACCATAACAGCCAGGCCGATGTTTACCCGCTGATGCCGGAGTCGGAAATCCGCAAGGGTTACCAGCGGAGCAAGGAGATAGGCGCGCACGGGTTCAGCATCGTCACCAGCGGCAATACGCTGGATAATGATGAGATATCCGGCATCGCCGAGAGTGTCCGTAATCTTTCTTCCGAATATCCTGTTAATAAAGGCAACCCATACGTTTGCGGTTCGCTCGGCCGGATGAGCCGGGAGAACATTCTCAGGCTCAAAGCAGCCGGACTCAGTAAAGCGCATCATAATCTGGAAACCTCGCGCCGGTATTTCAAGCAGGTTTGTTCCACGCATTCTTATGATGAGCGCATAGAGACCATCCGCAACCTTAAGGATGCCGGCCTAAGGGTTTGCAGCGGCGGGATATTCGGACTGGGCGAGGGCTGGTCGGACCGGATAGAGATGGCTTTGACCCTGCGGGAACTGGATGTGGAATCGATACCGCTTAATTTCCTCATTTCCATTAAAGGCACGTCGATGGCCGAAGTTAAACCGCTTGGGCCGCAGGAGATACTCAGGATTATCGCCGTTTACAGGTATATCCTGCCGGCTAAGGATATCCGTATCTGCGCCGGGCGGGAGAAGAACCTGGGCGATATGCAGTCGTGGATATTCTACGCCGGCGCCACCGGCATGATGATAGGCGGATACCTCACCCAGCCCGGGCGCCAGGTGGAAGATGATTTAAGGATGTTGGATAACCTGGGAATGAAGCACTGAACTTTGTCGTATATGGATTTTATCAGCCAACAGATTAGCCAGCTACGTCAGGCCGGACTGCTCCGGCAGTTCAGAACCATCAGTGCCATAAACGGCGCTAAGGTGAAGATAGGCGGTAGGTGGTACATCTCGTTTTGTTCCAATGATTATCTCGGCTTGTCCCAGCATCCGGATTTACGCCGTGCTGGCCGGAAGGCCCTGGAGCGGTTTGGCGTTGGTTCCGGCGCCTCGCGCCTGATGGCCGGCACGCAGACGCCGCATTATCAGCTGGAAAAAGCTATTGCTCGATTTAAAGGCGCGGCGGAAGCGCTTTTGTTTACTTCTGGTTTCGTGGCTAATCTGGCAGTCATTACCACGTTGATAAAGGAAGGCGATGTGGTTTTTAGTGACGAGCTCAACCACGCCAGCCTGATAGATGCCATCCGCCTGACCAGAGCCAAATCATTCGTTTATCGACACCGCGATGTCGATCATCTGGAATCCTTGCTTACGCACAAATCCCATATCTCAAATCCCAAATCACAGCGTTACATCATTACCGATGCTATCTTTAGCATGGACGGCGACGCCGCTCCGCTGGCCGATATTGTCAGACTAGCTAAGAAATACAGATGCTATACTATTGTCGACGAGGCGCACGCGACCGGGGTTTTCGGCAAGCACGGCAGGGGGCTGGCCGAACACCTGGGCTTATCGGTCAAGATAGATATTAGTATCGGGACCTTGAGCAAGGCCGCTGGCGTCATGGGCGGATTTGTCACCGGCACAAAGGATTTTATCGCTTATATCAGGAGCAAGGGCCGTCCGTTCATATTCACCACGGCATTGCCGCCGGCCGACTGCGCTGCCGCTGTAGCGGCACTGGAGGTTATTCGGGCCAAGCCCGGATTGCGAAAACAGTTATGGGACAAGACGGATTATGTAAAGAGCCGCTTAATCAAATATGGATTTGATTTCCAAGGCTCGGCCAGCCCGATTATTCCGATTTTGATAGGCGACCCCAAGAAGACGCTTAAGATATCAGAGCATCTCTGGCGCCAGGGTATGTTTATCCCGGCCATTCGCCCGCCTACCGTGCCAGCCGACAAGAGCCGGCTCAGGATTACATTAAGCGCACTGCATAGCAGGGCTGATTTGGACTATTTAATAATGGAATTGGTAAAGGCTAAGCATCAATATAAATTTTAACCCGGCATATCCAAATATCTTGACAAAGATAGTGGTTTATAGTAAAAGAAACGGCTGATTATTAAGATTCTAAAGGAGTTTATATTATGCAGGAAAAGATTCATCCGAAATATATGGAAACTGTCGTGACCTGCGGTTGCGGCGAGACGTTCAAGACCCGTTCCACCAAGGAAAAGATTGGCGTGGAAATCTGTTCTAAATGCCATCCGTTTTATACCGGCAAGGAGAAGTTCATTGATACGGCCGGACGGGTGGAGAAATTCCGCAAGAAATACGCTGCCAAGGGCGTAGCCTCGGAAGCAACCGGCGCTGCCACCAACGAACCGCCGAAATCTTAGCCCGGTATTAGTAGGTAGAATGTAGTATGTAGGGTTGTTCTACATCTCCCGCTACGGCGGGATGCCGCTCCGCGAACACAACGCACTATCTGCTGCATTTCTTATAACACATTTGACAATCTTTGTGTATGCGTGTTTAATCTATGGAAAAGAATCTGTCTGACATATTAAAGCGTTACGAGGAGATAGAGACTCTTATCATCCAGCCGGATGTGGTTTCCAATCCGGCCAAGTATTCGGCCTTGATGAAGGAGCGTGGCAAACTCATCCGCTTCGCCACGCCGCTCCAGGCCCTTCGTGACATCCGCAAGCAGGTTTCCGAGTTAACGGTGCTTCTGGGCGAACAGGGTCACGAGGCGGATTTTTACCAGCTTATGAAAGAAGAGCTGGAAGTGCTGGCCAAGAAGGAGCAGGAGCTTGTTTCGCGGATAGAGGAAATGATCCTGGCCAATGAAGAGAATGCCAACCGGAACGTGATTATGGAAATCCGGGCCGGCACGGGCGGCGAGGAGGCGGCATTGTTCGCTTCGGAGCTGTTCAGGATGTATTCTAAATACATAGACAAAAAGCACTGGAAGATGACGCTTATTGATACCAGTTCCACCGGGCTGGGCGGGTTTAAGGACGCATCATTTTCCATAGAGGGCGAAGACGTTTATAAACACCTCAGGTTCGAGAGCGGCGGGCATCGGGTCCAGCGCGTGCCGCAGACCGAAGCCAGCGGGCGCATCCATACCTCGGCCTGCACCGTGGCGGTTCTGCCAGAGGCGGAAGAGGTGGAGCTGGAAATCCGCACCGAAGACCTTAAGGTGGATACGTATTCGGCCGGCGGTCCGGGCGGACAGCACGTCAATAAGACCGCGTCGGCCGTTCGCTTGACCCATATACCGACTGGGACGGTGGTGGCTTGCCAGACCGAGCGCTCACAGCATCGCAACCGCGACCTGGCCATGAGGTTGCTCCGCACCCGTATCTATGATGCCATGGCATCAAAGGTCAAGAAGGAACGCGACACCATACGCAAGACCCAGATAGGTTCGGGCGACCGGAGCGAGAAGATACGCACTTATAATTTTCCCCAGAGCCGCGTCACCGACCATCGGATTAATTTCTCCGTATATAATCTCCCCGAATTTATGGATGGTAATATCGACGAAATGGTGGACAAGCTGATAGAGGTGGATAAGCAGGAGCGGCTGAGCGCGGTCAAAGGAACCAAGGACACATTGAATACGAAGAATTAAACATGTCTGTAAGCATTGCTGGTATTTTACGTAGCTTGCATTCCAAGGACAAGTCCCGCAATATAGATGTGGAAACGCTCCTGGCCCATAGCATATCTCCACGCGCCGAGCGGATAGAGCTATATAAGAATCCGGATAAGGTGTTGGCTAAGCAAACCATACAACGGTTTAATAAATACCTGAAGCAGTACCGTTGTGATTATCCGCTGGCGTATATTGTAGGGCATCGTGAGTTTATGTCGCTGGACTTCGTTACCAAGCCGGGCGTGCTGATACCCAGGCCGGAGACTGAGTTTGTGGTCGAGGCGGCGCTGGTCGCGCTGAAAACAGTTGCCCGGCCGGTGGTTATGGACATAGGCACTGGTTCCGGGAATATTGCCGTATCAATTGCCAAACACATAAATAATCCGGCGATAAAAATATACGCCTCTGATATCTCCGCTCGGGCGCTGGTTATTGCCGGTCAGAATTCACGCAATCATAAAGTCTCTAAATTCATAACATTCTGCCGCGGCAATCTATTTGAGGCGTTTAGAAAACACCGCCTTGAAGGCAAGGTTGATATGATTGTCTCCAATCCGCCGTATGTGGCCCGTTCGGAAGCCCGGCTCTTGATGCCGAGCGTCCGCAGATATGAGCCCAAACAGGCCTTGTTTGCTATTGACAGTGGGTTATCATTCTACAAGGAAATAATCGCCTCAGCCCCGAAATACCTCAAGCCCGGCGGTCGTGTCATTCTGGAGATGGGCCATAATAAATTAAGGCATATCCAGAAATTAGTTGTCAAGAGTGGATACTTTGGTAGCATAAAGACGATACAAGATTATAATGGAATTGAAAGAGTGATTGTTACAAAATATATAGGACACAGTATATAGTATACAGGAGTAAATTATGGACAAATTCATCATCAAAGGCGGTTCACTTCTCAAGGGCTCGGTCACCGTCAGCGGTTCCAAGAATGCGGCGCTGCCCATCCTGGCCGCGACGCTTCTGGCTAAAGGCCAATGCGTTATCAAGGGCGTGCCCAACCTTTCCGACGTAGAAGTGCTTGCCAAAATCCTGCGCGAGCTGGGCGTTGACGTGGAACGCAAGCCCAACGGTGATATCGAGACAGAGGTCAAGAATGAAAAGAACTCCACAGCCCGCTACGAATTGGTCAAGACTATGCGGGCGTCGTTCTGCGTGCTTGGGCCGCTCATCGGCAAGCGCCGGACGGCTAAGGTTTCCCTGCCCGGCGGCTGCGTCATCGGCGTCCGGCCCATAGATTTACATGAGAAAGGGCTCAAGATGCTCGGTGCCACCATTGATTACGAACACGGATATCTTATCGGCAAGGCCGATAAGCTGGTCGGCTGTGAGATGTATCTGGGCGGAACATTCGGTTCCACCGTTACCGGCACGGCCAATGTGCTGATGGCGGCGGTGCTGGCCAAAGGTCGGACCGTTATCGAGAACGCCGCCTGCGAGCCGGAGGTCCAGGACCTGTCTAACTTCTTGGTCAAGATGGGCGCTAAGATTAAAGGTATCGGTACGCACCGGCTGGAGATAGAAGGCGTCAAGTTGCTTAAGGGCACGACCTATACGGTTATTCCTGACCGGATAGAGGCTGGCACGTTCATCACCGCCGGCGCTTTGCTGGGCGATAATATGACCATCAAGAACTGCCGGCTTGACCATCTGGTCGCTGTGCTGGATAAGTACAAGGATATGGGCGTAACCGTTACCCGTGTATCAAATACCGAGTGCCGGGTGTCACGCGTTAAATACATCAAACCCGTGGATGTGGCCACGTTGCCGTATCCGGGTTTCCCGACCGATATGCAGGCTCAGGTGATGGTCTTGCTGGCGTTGGCAGATGGCATCAGTATAATTACTGAAAAGATTTATCCGGACCGGTTTATGCATGTGGCCGAACTCAACCGCATGGGCGCGCGCATCCGTAAAGAGGCGGCTTATTCCATCATCCAGGGCGTCAAGCATCTTCTGGGCGCGCCGGTGATGGCGTCCGACCTCAGGGCATCGGCCGCTCTGGTCCTGGCCGCTATGGTAGCCAAAGGCACTACCGAGGTTCAGCGCGTTTACCATATCGACCGCGGTTATGAGAAGATAGAGCAGAAACTCATCGCCTTAGGAGCCAACATTAAACGTGTATCTGATAAGGTATCTGCTGCCGATGAATAATACGTTAGCCACAGAGATCACGGAGGTCTTTATAATAATTTGTTTTTCTGTGTGCTCTGTGACTCAGTGGCAAAAATAATATGTTTGATAATATCACCGAAAAACTCCAAGCCGCGTTCCGCAAGCTGGCCGGCCGGGGCAAGCTGACTGAGTCCAATATCCAGGATGGCCTGCGCGAAGTGCGCATGGCTTTGCTTGAGGCCGACGTTAATTACAAGGTCGTTAAGGACTTCATTGACCGCGTCACTAAGCGGGCCATAGGTCAGGAGGTCATCCAGAGCATCTCGCCGGCTCAGCAGATAATCAAGATAGTCCACGACGAGCTGGTCACCCTGATGGGCGGGGCAGTAGATGCTAGTTTACAGTTTGCCTCACAGCCGCCGACCGTGATAATGATGGCCGGTCTTCAGGGTTGCGGCAAGACCACCACCTGCGCAAAGTTGGCCAAGTTTCTTATCAAGAAGGGCAAGCGTCCGTTACTGGTGGCCGCGGATATCCAGCGGCCGGCCGCCGTTGACCAGTTAAAGTCGTTGGGCAAACAGCTAAATATCCCGGTATATTCCGAGGAAATGGGTCCGCCGCCGCGTATTTGCGCTCAGGCTGTTAAACATGCAATAACCAATAACCTCGATGTGGTCATATTGGATACGGCCGGACGTCTGCATATAAACGAAGAGCTGATGGATGAGCTCAAGGAAATTAACCGCCGGACCAGCCCGAACCATATATTCCTGGTGGCTGATGCCATGACCGGGCAGGACGCGGTCAACAGCGCCAAGGCCTTCAATGAGCAATTGCCATTGGGCGGCGTGATTCTGACCAAGCTGGACGGCGACGCCCGGGGCGGCGCGGCCCTGTCCATCAAGGCCGTCACCTTGAAGCCCATCAAGTTTGTTGGTATCGGCGAGAAGATGGATAATTTTGAGGAGTTTCACCCGGACCGGATGGCATCGCGCATCTTGGGTATGGGTGACGTGGTCTCGCTGGTGGAAAAGGCGCAGTCGGTGATGGACGAAGACCAGGCCAAGAAACTTCAGGACAAGATGCTCAAGAATAAACTGGATTTGCAGGACTTCCTGGACCAGTTACAGCAGATAAAGAAGATGGGCTCCCTCAAGGACCTGATGGCTATGATACCGGGCATCGGCGGGGCGCTTAAGAATGTGGATATGGACGACAAGCAGTTGAAACGGATAGAGGCGATAATCCAGTCGATGACGCCCAAGGAGCGGACCGAGCCGGACATCCTGGACGGCAAGCGCAAACTGCGCATCTCCAAGGGCAGCGGTACCAGCGTGGCCGAGATTAACTCACTTCTCAAACAGTTCAACGAGATGCAGAAGATGATGAAGAATATGGGCAAGATGCCCAAGTCAATGATGAGTAAGTTCTTAAGATAGTATTAGCCACAGAGGCGCAGAGGGCACGAAGAAAAGAAGTATACGCAGCAGAATTAGTCGCAGAGATACAGAGGATTCTAAAGATTAAGAAGTGATATGGATTTTAATAGTAAGCTTCTATTTTGGATTGTGCTGATAGTAAGCGTGGTAGCGTTTATTAATATCCGAAAGTGGGTGGTCCGGTCCAGGCGCCGGGCTTATCTTAGGGGCAGGGAGATACTTTCCACCAGCGAAATATATGACCGTTTTTATAACGGTAGTAACGTTCCGCAAGATGCTTTCTATGCGGCTTGGAACGAAATCGCCAAGGTGCTTGGGGTCAATGCCGGACAAATCCGGCCGGATGATAAGATGATCAATCTCAAGACTGGAGCAGACAGCGCTCCGCTTGAAAGCGACCTTGAATGGTTAATTATTGACAGCATAAGATGGCGGCCTAAACATGCGCCCGAACCAAATAAGCTATTGACGCTTAATGATGTTGTCCGACTGCTGGTGCTGAGCAAGGCGAAGGCGAATAAATAGTAAATTTATATGGCACTGAAATTCAACTGTCCCAAGTGCGCCAATGAGGTGGAATTCAAGTTCTTGATGGCCGGCGAGACCGGTCAATGCCCCAAGTGCGGCAAAGACATCGTCATTCCGGCTGATGCCTCCCAGATCGGTGAAGGCCCGTCAGAGATTGCCCAGGATATCGCCCAAAAGATAGCCGCCAAGAACATTATCAATCCCAAAGAGGAATTCTTGAGGTTGTCCATGGTAGTAGGAGTTGTTCATTTCCTATTTGTCTTGGCGTTAGGCAGCTATAAGATGAGTTCCCCGCTTGGGGTAGAGCACATGCCTATAATTGTACTTATCCTGGATTTCATCTTATACCTGCCGGGGTATTGCTGTATGCTTTTGTTTGGATTGTTAGGGTTGGGGCTGAATGGATTTGTCATGTACATTATTTCTGGTGTAACCTATGGACTGTTAGGAGGGTACTTGCTGTTCAGGTGGATGAATAGGCCTACTCGAGGTTAGGAGTAATTATGAAAAAGAAACTGCTTTATATAGGCTTGGGCATCGTGGCGGTGGTCCTGGTGTTTGTCGGTTATCATTATGTCCGGTTCCTGCAGGCGACGGCCCGGATGAAGGAGCTCTCGGCTGATTTGGAAAAGCGCATCGTCGAATGGGAGAAGAAGGAATACAAGCGCCCGCCGCTGTTCGGCCCGGCCGTGCCAGGCAATGCAGCGGAGTATTATAAGTTGGCCATTGCTAAGAAAATTGATGTGCCGGATGATTTCCAAGACGTATTATACAATAGTGTTTATGAGCGATCTGAACCGATGAATGATGAGTTGGTAAAATGGGCAAAATCATATACTGCCAATGTTAATTTATTAAAGAAAGGTGTTAATGCTGAAAACTTAAAGCCGATATTTCAACCACGAGAAGAAATTTCAAGTACTATGTTGTCTGTTCCAAGACAACTAACAAGCTATATTGTAATTATATTAGGCATTGATTTAGAGAATAATAATAAATTCTCTGAAGCATTGGAACTATACTGCACAACTGTAAGGTTTGCGGATGATCTCGGATTCGGCGGTCATTTTATTCAAATGTTGGTTAGTATAGCGATTTCAGGCGGAGGACAAAGTGAAATTCAAAGATTATTGTTAGCTGATAAACTTTCTGATGAGTAGCTAAGCGATTTGGCTAAAAGAATTAAATTGTTGTTGGAGTTTTACCCTTCTTTCCGAGATACATGTGAATCCGAGATTGTTTTTACAGGAGTGATATTTAAGAAAAATGTAATGAATATGGGATTTACTCCTAAAAAATACGCAATGCTTTTGGCTGATGGTGTATGGTTGAATAGAACAAATTATGTTGATCTCTGGGAATATAATATAGAAATAAAGGACAAGGTAGCAAATTTAGCAGTTGGGTCTTATGTTGAGATAAGGGATAAGTTAAACAAGCTTGAAGCATCATGTAGACCATCAAGTCAAGAAGAAATAATACTTTCCGGTATTTCATCCCTTCCTGAGAAAAGAACGAGACTAATTTGCTCAAGGGAGGGTATATACATACTAACCGCACTTAAATTATACAAGCTCAGGCACGGGTCGTATCCGGAAACACTGGATAAGCTGGCGCCGGAAATCATACCGGCAGTGCCTCTGAACCCGTTTAGCGATAAGCCGTTCATCTACCGGGTGGACAAGGACGGGGAACTCTTCCTTTACAGCGTTGGGGTAGACCTTCAGGACGACAACGCCGACCCCAAAAAGGATGTGGTCATCAGCCCCAAAGCGGCAAAATAGGGCATTTTGACTCGCATATTATTATAGATAGTGCATCTACAACCAGAGCAGTTGTATCTACAACCGGAGCAGTTGCATCTACAACCAGAGCAGTTGGACATACAATTGGAGCGATTGGACATGGATTTGGGGTAATATGATGGCATATATGGGGTTTAAAAGAGTTTGTGGAGTTTAAAAAGTTTATAGAGTCGTGTTTTGCGGTGAATCTATGGGGTGATGTTGTACTTCTTGGCTTTATACCTTAGAGTCCGGTATGTGGTGCCTAGGAGTTTGGCCGCTTCGGTCAGGTTGCCGTTGGTCAGTTTGAGGGCTTTTTCGATATAGGCTTTTTCTATCTCGGTCATTTTTTCTTCCATATTGATGTTTACCCCGCCGCCGTCCGCGCCCATCAGCACCGGTTCGCCCATTTCCTTATTAAGGCCCAGCGGCTGGAGTTTCAGGTTCAAATCATCCGGCTTGATAAGCGCGCCTTGGCTCAGGGCTACGGCCCGCTGGACGGAGTTTTCCAACTCGCGGATGTTGCCCGGCCAGTGGTAGAGCATCAATGTTTCCAGCGCTTCGGTATCGAATCCCTTTATATCCTTTTTCATCATCCGGGCATACTTACCCAGGAAGTGGCCGGCCAGGAGCGGGATGTCGCTGGACCGTTCCCTTAAGGGCGGCAGGTGGATGTTTATGACGTTGAGCCGGTAAAACAGGTCTTCCCGGAACAACCCTTTTTTGACCTGGTCTTCGAGGTTGACATTTGTGGCGGTGATGAAGCGGACGTCGGACTTCTTGGTCTCGACGCTGCCGACCGGCTTGAATTCACGGGCTTCGATGACCCGGAGCAGTTTGACCTGCAGGGCGGGCGAGAGTTCGCTGACCTCGTCCAGGAAGAAGGTGCCTTTGTCGGCCACCTCGAGCAGTCCTTTCTTATCGCTTATGGCGTGGGTGAACGAACCCTTGATGTGTCCGAATAGTTCGCTTTCCAGCAGGGTCTCGGTGAATGCGCCGCAGTTGACGGTCAGGAACAGTTCTGACATCCGGGCTGACTGGTAATGAAGCGCCCGGGCGACCAGCTCCTTGCCGGTGCCGCTTTCGCCCTGGATTATGACGGTGCTGTCGGTCTGGGCCACCCGGCGTATCAGGTCGTAAATTTTCTTCATCTCCGGCGAGGTGCCTACGATAATCTTGAACGGGTTGACCCCGACTTCTTCGTCCTTATAAGCGGTTTTGGCCATGGTCATCAGGCGTTTCATGTGCACGGCCCGTTGAATGGTCGGCTTCAGGTCCAGCTCGTTATCAAACGGCTTCTGGATATAGTCATACGCACCCAGCCGCATTGCTTCTACGGCTACCTGATAGCTGGAAAAGGCGGTGATTATCAGGACGATGACCTCGGGGTTTATTTCCTGGAATTTGCCGAGCAGCGTCAGGCCGCTTATCTCCGGCATTTTGATGTCCTGGATAATCAGGTCGTAGGGCCGGTCGGGATATGATTCTTTGAAAAGCTTGAGCCCTTCGTAGCCGTCGGTAGTGGTGGTTACCTCGTAGCCCTCGTTCCTGAGGACCACTTCCAGCACCGTGCAGATGCTTTCCTCATCATCGACGACCAGGATGCGGCCTTTGGTTTCTTCAGCTTGGTTGGTCATAGAAGATAAGATAGTCAAATCAGCAGGGCTGTCAACTAATTTAGATGGAGCGATGGCGTTCGGCCAAATTAAAATATAGTTGACATAATGTGATGGGTGATATATATTAAAATGTATGCTCAATGCTCTGATATTATTTTTGACATGCCTTATGGTCAGTTCGGTTGGGTTTGCCTGGGGCATCTATGAAAGCCAGAAGACCTATAACCTGCCCAAAGACGAGATAATCGCCGGAACCAAGGAAATCCTGCGCAATATGGGTCGGCCCAAGCCAAAGCTGGCAAGTGATATTGCCAAAGCAGATGATGCTGACAAAGGCGCTAAGGCCGAAGAGAAGAAAGAGCCGGTCAAGGTGGATGATACGCCTTCACGTCATACCTTGCCCAAAGAGAAATTGAGAATTCAGATACCGGACAAACCCAAGGAACCCGAGAAACCGCCCGAACCGGACGCGGCTACGCTCCGGAAACAGCGGTTAAGCGCGCTTATAAGCGAAGGCGATAAGATTTATAACGAGGCTATGACGCATCTGCAGAATACCTTCAAGCGGGATAATAACTTTGACAAGGAGAACGACCTGGCCGCCAAGCAGTTTAGCCAGGCGGTTCAGAAATATACCGAGGCTCAGGATTTGGACCCGACCAGCAAGACACTTCAGACTAAGATACGCGAAGCCAACCAGTGCATCAAGACATGCCGGATTCAGGGCAGGCGGAAATAAAACTATACTTTGGCATCCGAACTAGAATCTGTTTAGTTCATCCACCAGTGAAGTGATGATTTTACCGGGGGTTATCTGCCTTATTTTCTGTCCGTGTTTGAATAAGAAGGCAAATCCGCGTCCGCCGGCCACGCCGATGTCGGCTTCCTTGGCCTCGCCCGGCCCGTTGACGACACAGCCCATTATCGCGACCTTGACCGGTCGGCGGAGTTTGCTTGTCAGTCCGGTCTTGGAGTTTACCAGCTTTTTGAATTGGGTCACGTATTTAACCACGTTTATTTCGCACCGGCCGCAGGTGGGGCAGGAGATTATTTCCAGCTTTGGTTTCCGCAGCCCGGCGGCTTCGAGTATTTGGTATGCGGTCCGGACCTCGTCGTGAGGCGAGCCGGTAATGGAAACTCTGATGGTGTCGCCGATGCCGTCCAGCAGCAGGGACCCGATGCCGATGGCCGATTTGACGATGGAGTCTTCCAACGGCCCGGCCGCGGTCACGCCCAAATGCAGTGGATAATCGCACAGCTTGGCAATCTTACGGTAGGCCTTGACGGTTGAGGGCACATCCGACGCTTTGAGCGAGACCATTATATCACGGAATTTGAGCGACTCTAGATATTGGGAATAGGCCAGTGCGGCTTGGACCATTTCTTCCCAAACCTCTAGTTTCTTGCGGCTGGCGGTTGACCTTTTGGCCCATCCGGCCACCGAGCCGGAATTAACCCCGACTCTGATGGGGATATGTTTGGCTTTGGCCTGCTTGACTATTTCTTTTATGGCTTCCTTGTCGGTGACATTGCCGGGGTTAAGCCGGATGGAATCAGCGCCGCTCTTGATGGATTCCAGGGCCAGTTTGGGGTTGAAATGTATATCCGCTTCGATGGGGATGTGTATCTGCTTCTTGATAGGCGCGATGGCCTGTGCCGAGCTCAAGCGTGGAATGGCAAAGCGGACAATTTGGCAGCCCAGGGCTTCCAGTTCGTGTATCTGGCGGACGGTTGCTCTGATGTCCTCGGTCGGAGTTTTGGTCATGGTCTGTACCGAGACCGGAGTTCCGCCGCCCACCGGGACCTTGCCTATCCAGAGCTTTCGTGTTTTCATAACTTCATTATGTGACCACCGGCGCGCTTGTCAAGATTATTTTATTCAATATCGGATATGGCGCTGCCGATAAGATTTTATTGACAAATTTGGAAAGCTTTGTTCTCTTGTTCCTAAAATTATATAATATTAAATAAGTGTAAAATCTGCAGCAAACACAAGAAAGGGCAAAAATATGAAAACTAAGATGTATGGAGTGTTATTCATTTTTCTGGTTGGTACTATTGTAATGCTGTCATATGGAGGAGAGGGCGGCTGTAATTACTTCCCGAAAAGCGGTCGAAGCGGTTCCAGTTCCGGTTTTTATCCGCATTCTCCTTTCAAATCAGGCATTCCGCCGCTGGCGCCGTCCGTGCCGGCTTCCGTGGCCGTGTCTGCGGTGCAGATAAACGTTTCCTGGACTGATAACGCTGATAACGAAGACGGTTTTAAGGTAGAGCGCAAGACCGGAGCCGGCGGGACTTATGCCCAGGTGGCGGTGATTTGGGCCAATGTGACCTCTTATTCTGATGCCAGCCTGACGCCTTCGACCAATTATTACTATCAAATTCGTGCTTACAACGCCGCCGGCGACAGCGCGTATACCACCGAGACCAACGCCACGACCATTGCACAGACCCTTCCCGGCGCGCCGACAGAACTGTTGGCGGTGGCTAATAGCTATTCGACCATAAACCTGAGCTGGACCGATAATTCGAATAATGAGGACCTTTTCAAGGTTGAGCGCAAGACCGGTATGTTCGGCACCTGGGCGCAGGTTACGACTGTTTTGCCCAATGTCAGGAATTATATAAACTCCGGGCTTTTGGATAACACCACCTATTATTTCCGCGTGCGCGCTTATAACTCGGCTGGGGACAGCGGCTATTCGGCTGAATCATCGGCCACCACTCTTTCTTTGACCATGCCCAATCCGCCGACTAGTCTGGTGGCTGGTTCGGCTTCTTCGGCGCGGATAAACCTGACCTGGACCGATCATGCCAATAATGAGGACGGTTACAAGGTCGAGCGCAAGATTGGCGCCGGCTCTTACGCGCTGGTTGCGGTATTGCCGGTTAATGCCACATCTTTCGTCGATTCCGGTTTGACCTCATCCACCACTTATTACTATCGGGTGCGTAATTATAACTCATCCGGCGAGAGCGATTACTCCAATGAGGCCTATGCGACTACTCCGGCTCCGAGCCTTCCGGATGCGCCGACTAGCCTGGTTGGCATAGTCGTTTCTTCCAGCCAGGTCAATGTTACCTGGGTGGATAATGCCGACAATGAAGAAGGCTATAAGATTGAGCGCAAAATCGGCGCCGGTTCTTATGACCAGCTGGCTACAGTCGGGCCGGATGTGCGGTCATATTCGGACAGCCGGGCGTCAGCTTCGACCAATTACTCCTATCGCGTGCGCGGTTACAACACGGCCGGTGACAGTTCTTATTCCAACGAGATAAGCCTGACTACCCCGGCGCCGACTCTGCCCGGTGCGCCGACCAGTCTTATTTCCACCGCGGTGACATCGTCAAGGGTAAACCTGAACTGGACCGACCATGCCAATAATGAAGACGGTTTTAAGATAGACCGCAAAGTGGTCAGCGGCAGTTACACCCAGATAGCTACGGTCGGTTCCAGCGCTACTTCTTACATTGATACGGACGTGTTGGCGTCGACGACTTATTATTACCGGGTCCGTTCTTACAACTCTGCCGGAGACAGTGATTATTCCAACGAGGCCAATACGACCACGCCGACGCCGACAATTCCCAATGCGCCGACCAGCTTGGCTTCGACTACGATTGCTTCCTTCCGGATTGATTTGAGCTGGGTTGAGAATTCCCTTAATGAGGATGGCTATAAAATAGAGCGCAAGACCGGTGTAGCTGGGTCATACCAGCAAATCGGCGTAGCCACTACGGCCACGTACATTGATGCCGAGCTTTTCGGAAACACAACTTATTACTACCGAATTCGCGCTTATAACACGGCCGGTGACAGCGCCTATTCCAACGAAACCTACGCGACTACTCCGGCTGCAACGGTGCCAAACGCGCCGACCAGCCTGGTGGCTACGATAATTACCTCGTTTCGGATTGACCTGACCTGGACCGATAACGCCAATAATGAATCCGGATTTAAGATTGAGCGTTCACCGGATGGTACTACTTATACATTAATGGCTAATGTCAACACTAATGTCAGGTCCTATTCCGACACCAGCCTGAATTATTCAACGGCGTATTATTATCGCGTTCTGGCATATAATGAAGCCGGAGACAGCGCCTATTCAAATGTGGTCAACGGCACGACCCCGGCGCCGACTATTCCCAATGCGCCGACCGGTATGGTCGCGACCGCCGAGACTTCGTCTTCGGTCCGCCTGATCTGGGAAGATAATTCCACCAATGAAAGCGGATTCAAGATTGAACGGAAAAGCGGCGTGGAGAACTATAAGTTAGTCGGGGTTCCCGGGCCGAGCATCACTTTGTATACGGATACGGTTTCGCCGTCAACCACTTATACTTACCGGATTAAGTCGTATAACGAAACGGGCGATAGCGCTTATTCCAACGAGCCGACTGTGACCACGCCGGCTTTGACGACGCCCACGGCGCCGGCATCGCTTTTGGTTATGACCGTATCGGCTTCTCAGATCAATGTGAGATGGACTGATAACTCCGATAATGAATCAGGTTTTAAGATAGAGCGCAAAACCTGGGGCAACGGTGTATGGGGGCAGATTTCTTCGGTCGGGCCGAACGTTAACTCTTTCGCTGATACTGGGCTTTCGGATTCTATCGCTTATTTCTACAGGGTGCGTTCGTATAACGCCGCCGGTAACAGTAACTATACCAATGAAGCATGTGCAACAACCACTGTTAATCCCTATGCTAAAACATGGGGTGGTGCCGGAACCGATACGGCATATGGTTCGACTACTGACGCCAATGGTAATGTTTATCTGACCGGTGTGACCGACAGCTTCGGGGCAGGCGGCCAGGATGTGTTCCTGACCAAATATAATTCCAGCGGCGTGATACAGTGGCAGAGGTCATGGGGCGGGGTAGTAACGGATACGGCTTATGCCTTAGTGGTTGATGCACCATCCGGCAATATCTACGTGGCCGGACAGACCAACAACTTTGGATCCGGTAACAGCGACGCGGTTTTATTGAAATATAATTCCAATGGCGTGCTGCAGTGGCAGAAGACCTGGGGCGGCGCCAGTAACGATACGGCCTATGCCATCGGGGTTGATGCTTCCGGTTATATTTATATGGCCGGAAATACAGCCAGCTATGGGGCCGGCAATGGGGACGCTTTCCTGGTTAAATTCGATTCTACCGGCAGTCTTCAGTGGCAGAAGACCTGGGGCGGCGCGGCTGGCAGTGAAACAACTTACGGGCTGACCCTTAATTCAACGGGCGATATTTATTTGACCGGCTCGACAGCCAGTTATGGCGCAGGTGGCAAGGATGCTTTCCTATTAAAGTTCAACAACAGCGGTTCACTCCAGGGGCAGAAGATGTGGGGCGGTGCTTCTGACGATACGGCTTATTCCATCGCGCTTGATTCTAGCACGCAGGATATTTACCTGTCCGGTGAAACAGCCAGCACCGGCACGGGCAGTACCGATATGTTCCTGGTTAAGCTGGGTTCGGATGGTGTGGTTTCCTGGCAGCGTGCCTGGGGCGGTGTGTCGGCTGATTTAGGTTATGCCGTTTCGGTTGAGCCTAATTCTCAGAATGTGTATGTGGCCGGACTAAGCAACAGCTATGGCGCCGGTAACGGAGACGCGTTGTTTATTAAGTTTACGCCCAGCGGCGTGATTGAATGGCAGAAGGCCTGGGGTGGCGCTTCAGATTTGGAAGAGATACGCGGATTGTATATCAGTCTGTCGAACTACTACCTGGCTGGCCGAAGCCTTTCGCCTTCGTCCTCCTGGCAGAATGTGACAGGCACTACTATAACCACTTATCTGAATACCGCGATACCTGCCGGCACAGTTACTACGCCGGCCGGAGGAGAAACCAATCCGAGCGGCACGGAAACATCGCCTGCGGCCAGTGAATCCGGGGCCGGCGGGTTTGATGCGCTCATAATCAGGACTGCCGACTGATAAAAACGAAAGCGCGGTTTGACAGGAATGACTAAAATAGCTTACTTCTGCAAGTTAGGATGCCTGTTAATCGTTGGGGTGTTTGTTAATCAGTCCGCCTGGGGTGAAAGCTTTATTTATATTGGGCGTTCACCTTTGAAATGGGACGTTAGCGTTGACCTTTCTTACTGGCAAACCGAAGGTGACTTCAAGATGTCCGGCCAATTTCCGTCACCGAGTAATAGCTGGGAAATTGTTCACCCGCTGGATTCATCACTGTTGATATCCAGATTCCGCCTGAGGATGGGTGATTATCCGTCTCCTTACTTCGTGGGATTATCGATTGGGCAGGGGATGATAGATACGGGCAATACGCGTGATACCGACTGGAACTCCAGCAAACAGATGACCGACCTGGTCTATTCCACCAGCCAGGGCCGCACGGCCTTTTCGGGGTATTCTCTTAATTACCAGTTTGTTAATATGGATGACGGTACGCTTGATGCAGTCATCAAGTTTACTGACCACAAGATTGTGGCAGAATATAGCGATGCGTCCGTAGTTATGTCAAGCGGTTTGCCCGATAACCGCACTTTCCCGGGCAAGTGGTTGTCATACGAGATGGACTACAGCGGAATAGAATTTGGTTTGGAAGGGACTTTTATGCCCGCTTTTAATATTGGGATTGAAGGTTCTTTTGGTTATGCCCCTTTTGTGACCGGTGAGTATTCCGGCCAGCGCTGGCCCTTCAGCAGTCCGCCTGTGCCGGCATTGAAGGAAAGCATTATATCCAGAGGTTATTCCTTTAACTATGAATTATCGTTACAGTTTAAGCCGGTCAGTTATTTTGGTGTTCAGGGCGGTTTCCGTTATCTTAAATACCATACCGTGGGCGAGGACCAGGAAGGCACCTCCTGGGCTGGCTCTAGGGAACATCTTGACGCCGATTTTAAAGGCATGACGCTTAATGCCGTGATGTCATTTTGACCTGCAACCGTCAATCCGCATAACATCTTATTTTATCGTAATATCTACTTGACTTCCAAATAAGTCATGATATTATTTTCGTGATATTTAATAAAGGAGACTGCTTATGAATAAATCAAACCGCAGAGAATTCCTTAAACAGGCCGCGTTGGGCGGCATAGCATTGGTGGGGACTAAATTCATGCCCAGGGCATTCGGCGAAGACGAAAAACCCAAATATGTGACCACCATTGCAGTGGTTGATGGCGATGACCCGGCTAAGATGACGCTGGCTGCGTTGGAACTTTTAGGCGGCATAAAGAAGTTTGTCAAGAAAGACCAGATCGTGGCGGTAAAACCAAATATCGCCTGGGAGCGTCCGCCCGAATTCGCGGCTGATACTAACCCTGAAGTGGTGGCAGCTATTGTCAAGGAATGTCTCAAGGCTGGAGCCAAGAAAGTTAAGGTTTTTGATCGTCCCTGTATGGACGCGCGCAAGTGTTATGAAATCAGCGGTATTAAAGCCGCGGCTGAGAAGGCCGGCGCTGAGGTTATCCTTATCGAGAACCGTGATGCATTTTACCAGGAAGTTGAATTCCCCAAGGCTAAGGAACTCAAGAAATGGCCGGTGGTTAAGGAAATTCTTGGATGTGACTGTTTCATTAATGTTCCGGTGGTCAAGGATCACGGCAGTACGCGGTTATCGTTGGGGCTTAAGAACCTGATGGGCCTGATGGGCGGTAACCGCGGGAAAATCCACCAGAATATACACCAAAAAATAGCAGATTTCGCTACGGTTATCAAACCGCAGCTTACTATTGCCGACGCCTACCGGGTGATGGTCCGCCGAGGGCCTAATGCCGGAACCGAAAAGGATATTGTCATGGTTAAAAAGATAATCGCCGGCACCGACCCGGTGGCCGTGGATAGCTACTGCTGCACGCTGGATCCGTTCAAGCTCAAGGGCGATAATATTGATTACATTAAGTTTGCCAATGAGTTGGGCCTGGGCGAGATTGATCTGAAAAAGGTCGAGATACTGACCAAGAAGATAGAGAAAGAATAACCCGCGATATGATTAATCTTCGGCGTATCAGTCAGATATTGTTTTTATTGTTGTTTGTCATCTTGCTTCTGCTGACCACAGCCAGGGCGTTGGGAGCCTACTACAGCGAACCTAATTTTCTGTTGAATATTATTCCGGCCAACCTGTTCTTTATCGCAGACCCATTAGTGGCTTTGTCGGTGATGTTGGTGTCCAGGGCGTTTATCATGCCGTTTCTTGCCGCGGTGATAGTTGCCATTGCCACGATATTGCTGGGCCGGGTATTTTGCGGCTGGGTCTGTCCGCTGGGCACGGTGATGGACTTGTTCAGCCGCGTTAAGCCGAAGCATTCCAACCAGGTTCTCCGCGATGGCGGCAAGATGCTCAAGAAAGTCAAATACCTTGTTTTGATGTTTATCCTGGCCGCGGCTATTGTCGGAGCTAATATAGTTGGCTGGTTTGACCCGATAACTATTGCTTTCAGGGCATTTGCGCTGGTTTTTTATCCTATTTTTGATTATCTGGCTAAGGGAATATTGGATGGTGTAGGAGCGACCGGAGCAGTCGGTACGCTGGGTAATTTTGGATTAGTTGACCCTAACTCGATAACTTTTTATGGGTCTGCTGTTTTTCTGGGTGTATTTGCTCTGATTATATTCGCCGTATTTTACCAGAGCCGTTTCTGGTGTCGTTATATTTGTCCGTTAGGCGCTTTGTTGGGTATTCTTTCCAAGTGTCGGGTGCTTAAGCTCAATATCGGTCCAGGATGCAACCAGTGCGGCAGGTGCAACATTGTTTGCAAGACCGGTTGCTTGAGCAAAGAACTGGTTCTGGAAAGCGAAGAGTGCATCCAGTGTTACACCTGCGTCAGCAAGTGCCAGCATCATTCGTTGGCCATAAACTTCGGTAGTAATACGTTGCCTAAAGATAATATCTTGCCGTCGCGCCGGGGATTTATTTTAACCGCCGGATTAGGAATACTTTCCGTGCCGATACTCAGGCATAGTATTATGAGCAAGCGTAACTATAATACAATGCCCCGGCTCAGGCCACCCGGCGCAACCAGTCCGGAAGAGGAATTTCTTAATAAGTGTATTCGTTGCGGTGAATGCATGAAGGTCTGCCCGACTAACGGACTGCAGCCGCTCCTGGTTGAATCGGGACTCTATTCTATGTGGACGCCTACGCTGGTCCCGCGCATAGGGCAGTGTTCTTACTACTGTAACGCCTGCGGACAGGTCTGTCCGACCGGAGCCATTAAGGCTTTGCAGTTGGAGGATAAACAGGAGTCCCGGATCGGGCTGGCATATTTCGATACCAACCGCTGTATTCCTTACGTGCACAAACAGACTTGCATGACCTGTGAAGAGTTCTGCCCGGTACCGGATAAGGCTATCGCCTACAATGAAAGAAACGGTATCAAGTATCCATATATCGTTAAAGATAGATGTATCGGATGCGGGATGTGCGAAAAGGTCTGTCCGGTTGCCGGAATGGCTGCTATCAGGGTATTTCCGTTCAAGAGTAACGGTAATTCGTAACCCGCTCACATAATGAAAAACGTATTCTACGGCTCCATATCTTGGTTACTCCTGACCGTTATCGTGCTGGTGCTGTTCATCACTCAAACCAGGCCGTTCCATACGCTTTTACCCACGGAGATGATTATTGTGGTTGAGGTGTTCCAGCTTTTCTTCATCAGTATTATACTGCCGATGTTCATTAAGCCGTCGTATGAGAAATTACTTGGTTTCTACAAGGAATTGTTCAGCCAGGTTGTAATAATGTTGATTACTTTCTTTCCGCTTACGTTAATGGCGCAGTATTTTTCTCTGGCCGGAGCGGCTTCGGTTATCAGGTTTTACCTGGTGATTCTGCTGATAGGCGGCATCGCTGGATTATGCGCATTGCGGAACGTATTGCGCTGGTATTATTTCGTCTGGACGCTGATTATTGCGGCCTTCCCGATGTTCCATTACTTCATACTGGAAATGGCTAATAAAGATGTTAGGTTTTTATTGCAGATCAACCCGTTCTGGCTGATAGGGCGGATAGCCGAGCCGGAAATATTTATTTCCAATTGGTTCTTGCAAGTGCTTATTATGGTAGTTGCTTTTATAGCTTTAAACTTTCTCAGGAATAAGAAAACTCAGGTATGAAGTTGCTAATTAAATTATTGCTGGTCTTCTGTTTTTTGTCGCTGGTCTCTCCGGTATTGGGCGCCGAGATAGAATCGGTCAAGATTGGCTGGGACGGTAATTACCGCATCGGTTACTGGTGCCCGGTCAAGGTGAGCCTCATCACCGATAAGCAATACGACGGCGAACTGGTATTCAGGGTGGACAACGTCACCTATATACATCCGCTAACCATTCCGGTATCATCTACCAGGGTGATAGATTTTGATGTCGTTATTAATTCTCAATACCCGGAGATGGATATACATCTGACAGGCGAAAATAAGCTTTCTTTGACGTACCAGCAGCCTAAATTTATTCCTGATGGAAAAGTATCTATTGGTGTGGAGGAAAGTTTATGGGAGCAAGCTTGGAAAAGTAATCATTTAGTGCAACCAGGGTTATTGTTCTATCCATTTAAAATATCTGAACTGCCTGAAAATCCGTTTTCATATGAAGCCATGGATCAGCTGGTATTTTCCAGGAATATAAAGGAACAGCAGGTATGGGCCAAATTACAGCGGCTGGAAGAGGGTGGCTATATAAATATTCTATTTGCTGAGGATGAACTTATGTATGATTCGTTTACCGAAACAGGCCGAGATTATTATCCTATGGAAAGTGTATTCCCAGCGGCCTATCAGAATTTTGATATATCGCCATGGGCTATTGATATCAAAAAGATATTGCTCGGATTTCTTGAAGTTTACTCATTAATATTGATGGTGATTGCTTTGCTGGTTATCTGGATAAGAATAAAAAAGAAGTCTGCTATGATTTTTATCTGCAGTTTAGTTTTATGCCTGGTCGTTGTTCTGATATTATTGTATTCCGTTTATTTGCCGTCCGATGGCGTGTTAAAACTAAATGTGATCGGCGAAGAAACTATTAAAAAGTATGATACTGAGTATAAATTGATAATGATCAATAATCAGTTTAGTCCTGAAGGTTCAGTAGTTAAATTTAGTTCGCCGTATTATAAACCGATATATAGGGGACAGGCGGATAAAACGCCTTTAACAATACGGTTTATTAATGGTGGTTCAATCAAGGTGGAAATGCCTTTAGGTGCACGAATGGTGTTTCAAACCGCACAATAACTAGTAGGGTGGAATCTTGATTGACTGATAGATTGAATATATGTATAAACTTTTTCTAGCCTGGCGTTATTTGACCAGCAGAAAGATAATGTATTTCTGTATCGCCGGTATTGCGGTGGGGGTAATGGCGCTGATAATCGTCACCTCGGTTATGGGCGGGTTCGTGCGCGAGGTGCGCGAACGCATCCGCGGCACGGCTTCGCATATCTCGGTTACCAATCCGTCAGGATATTTTATCCGTGATTACCGCAAGCTGATGGATGATATCAAGTCGGTTCAGGGCGTAGCCGCCTGCGCGCCGCGATTGGAATGGGGCGCGCTACTGGGTAACAGCCCCCAACAGATGCGTTTTGTTCAGCTTACCGGCATCGAATCGGCTCTGGAGACCAATGTCAGCGAATTTTCCAAATACCTGATTGGCAAGACTCCGGCCGATTTCGGCAACGTTCAGGATGGGGCCATCGTGGGTAGCCAGATATTCGGTATCCCGCCGTTTCACAAGACTGATACGCCGCCTATGAGCGGCACGGGCATCTCGCTTACTTCAGCCCGGTTCAGCCCTTTGGGGATACCTTTGCCGATACGCCGTGATTTTACCGTGGTGGGCGCGTTCAATATCGGCATGCTGGAATACGACACCAATATCTATATTCCGCTGTCATCGGCCCAGGACTTCCTGGGCGCGTCCAATGCGGTTACCCGCATCGCCGTAAAACTTGATGACTACGGCAAAGCGCCGCAGGTCATTAAAGAGCTTGGCTCCAGACTGCCGCCGTACCTGCTCATCCAGACCTGGGAGGATGAAAAGCGGATACTGCTCCGGGCCGTGGGCATAGAAAAGAATCTAAATGCCATCATACTTTTCTTTATCGTTATCGTCGCGGCATTCAATATCCTTTCGATGCTGACCATGCGGGTGGTGGAGAAGACGCACGATATAGGCATAATAAAGTCTATGGGCGCAACCACCGGCGGTATTGCCCAGCTATTCCTGTACCAAGGTATATTGATTGCTTTGGTCGGTTGCATCATCGGCGTGACCTGCGGTTATTTTATTGCTTCTAACCTAAATCCGATTGCCGATTTACTGCACACCCTGTCTGGATTCGAGGTATTTCCCAAGGACGTTTATATGCTGGATGAGATACCGTCCGAGATAAGTTTTCTGACGATAGTCGTTATAACTTTAGCAACCATCGCGGTGAGCGTGATATTCAGCATCTATCCGTCGGTCAAGGCCTCGCGTCTGCAACCGACTGAGGCTCTAAAATATGAGTAACGATATTATTTTACGTGCCCAGGACGTCCATCGCTTCTTCCCGGCCGGGGAAGGGCAGCTGGAGATTCTTAAGGGCATTTCGCTTGATATAAAGAAAGGCGAGGTCATCTCCATCGTCGGTCCATCCGGCGCCGGTAAAAGTACGCTTTTGCATATAATGGGTTTGTTAGACCGGCCGACCGCCGGGCAGGTCTATTTTAACGGGCAGGATATCTACGCCCAGTCATCCGGCGCCCAGGCCCGGATAAGGAACGCCTCGTTCGCATTTGTCTTTCAATTCTATCACCTGATATCCGAGCTCGACGTCCTGGAAAATACCATACTGCCTTTTTATATATCGCATTCGATTATGGGCTTTATGGCCAATAATTCCGGGCTCAAGGAGCGGGGCAGGGAGATACTTGACAAGTTGGGCCTGAGCCAGAGGATTCATCATCGTCCGGGCCAGCTTTCCGGAGGCGAACAGCAGCGCGTGGCTATCGCCCGTGCGTTGGTAAGCAACCCTGAGATAATTTTCTGCGACGAGCCGACCGGCAATCTGGACAGCGCCACCAGCGCCGAGGTTCAGGACCTGATACTGGAGCTTAACCGCAAAGAAGGCAAGACATTCATCATTGTCACCCACGAAGAAAAGATAGCCCAGAAGGCACACCGAATCATCAGGATGGTGGACGGCAGGATTATATAAGCCCTGAAACCACAAAACCCACAAAGATTATTTCACTTTGTTTTTTACGGTGAATCACCTCTTCGGCGGTCGGACCTGCGGGTTATGGGCGAAGTATTCGCGCACCAGCTTTTCCACGTATTCGCCGCGTTTGAAATATAACTTTTTGAGCGGCCGTTTCTTGTGGTTGGCCAGGGCGTAATGGGTTATCACCGGCAGGGCGACCGTGGCATCCAAATAGCAGACGATGGCGTCGGGCAGTCTGTTCGGGTCGATCTTGCCCCAGCTGACCGCCTCGTGCGGCGTGGCGCCGGAAAGTCCGCCCGTATCCGGACGGGCATCGGTTATCTGGAAGAAGTAGTCGTGGCCGACCTCTTTGATGCGCAGGATTTCCTGTATCTGCGGCTCGGTTTGCAAGAGGAAGTTCTTGGGACTGCCGCCGCCCACCAGGAACGCGGCTGACTTGCCGCCGCTCCGCTTGGCCTGCAGAACTATAGCGGTGGTTTCGTTGACGTCTATGGTGGGGTTAATCTTTATCCGGTATCCGGCGATGTCCAGCCCGGCGATGTTCATTCCGATGGTCGAGTCGCCCGGCGAGCTGGTGAACACCGGCACGCCGGCCCGGTAAGCCGCGGCCAACACCGAAACGTCGTGGAGTTTGTTCTTCCGTTCCCACTCGGCCAGGTAGCGCCCGAGGTTGTAATAGAACTCGGCCGTGCCCATTTCTTTCTGGAATTCCGGCTGTTTCAGGATTGCCTGCAGGTTCTTGTCGGTTTCCATCAGACAGTCGGTATAACCCAGGAAGACATCGTATATCCGGACCACATCGTTGCGCCTGAGGTCTGCGTCATCCACCAGGTGAGAGCCTACATGCAGGGGTAGGTTCATAGCAAAGTGGATATCGTGATACATATTGGCTCCGGTGGCGATTATCCAGTCCACGAATCCGGCCTTGATTAAAGGAACCACGGCTGAAGCGCCTATTCCGGCCGGCGTCAGGGCTCCGGCCAGGCTCATGCCCACCGTCACGTCATTGGCCAGCATACGCTCGCTAAAAAGGATACAGCCTTCCTTTAGCCGGGCCGCGTTATATGCCAGGAACGAATTATTGATTAATTCTGTCGTGGATTCCTTACCGGTGATGCCCTTAGGCATGATGCGTTTGCCAGACAGGTATTTGCCTTTATGCGGGCATTTCTTGCTCGTTAACCAATCAGGCATATCTGATAAGTCTTTTTTCATCCGATGGTCTCTTTTCATGATACACTCCTTTATTCACCACAAAGACACAGAGGGCACAAAGGCCTGTGTTTTATTAGCGGCTCAAATAGTTACCGCGCCGGCACGGGGGATATTATTGAAATCCGTGGCCGTGGCCGTGCTGTAAGCTCCGATATTATCTATGTAAACGAGGTCGCCGATTTCCAGTTCCGGCAGTTCCTCGGTATTGGAAATGACGTCAAATCCGTCGCAGGTCGGGCCGGCCAGAGTAGAAATCTGGGTTGGGCCTTTCTTCATTACCTGATACTGGTATTTGCAATGGTCAAAGACGATGCCGGACAACGCGCCGTAAACGCCGTCATCCAGATAATACCAATGCTTGTTGCCCCGGATGGATTTGCCGATGACGGTCATCACCAGCGTGCAGGCCGGTCCGCACAGCACCCGGCCCGGTTCGGAGATGATGCGGATGTTACTCTCGAACAGGCGGTTTATTTCGCTGTTGATGGTCTTGGCCGTATTGATGAAATAATCCGATTCATTGTCAAAATGCATAATCGGGAATCCGCCGCCGATGTCCAGCACCTCCAGCGACAACTGCTTGAGCTTGGCGTCGCGCATGATGATGGATGCCAGCTCCAGCGCCTCGATGTAGTTTTCCACGTTGGTGCATTGCGAGCCGACGTGGAACGATAAGCCCATCGGCTTGAGTCCCAGTTTATGCGCCTTGGCCAGGAGCGGTATGGCGTCGGGCGGTTCCAGCCCGAACTTGACGGACAGCTCCACGATGGAGCCGACATTGGGCACCTTGATGCGGGCCAGCACCTCGGCCCCCGGCGCCGTCTCGGCCATTTTGTTCAGTTCGTATTCCGAATCAAAGGTCATCATCCGGATGCCTTTGGACATGGCGAATTTGATGACCTCCGGCTTCTTGACCGTATTGGCAAAGAGCATCCGGTTAGGCTTGACGCCCAGTTTTAGTAGGGCTTCCATCTCGCCGCGCGAGGCGACGTCGAAGTTCGAGCCCATCCGGGCAAAGACCTTGAGTATTTCTATGTGCGGGTTGGACTTGACCGCGTAGAACGGCTCTACCCGGGGGAGCATTTGCCGGAAACGCTGGAGGTTCTCGGCCAGCTTAGACCGGTTGATGATGAACAGCGGCGAGCCGTGCTTGGCAACCAGCCGTTTGATGTTATTTTGCCACTTGGCCTTGTGCCCGTCAGATGACTTTTTCACTTCAAAAGTTCTCCTTAGTTTACCACGAAAACATACTTGGGCTGTTAGACTTTAGTCGTTATTAGCCCAGTATACCTGGCAGTAATTCGTTACACTCAAACTGCCAGAGTACTAAACACTAAAATTTCTTACTTTCGAGCCTTCGTGGTTAATATTAATGGTGCACAATGTAACAAATAAAATATCCGATGCAATATTTTTAGTATAAACTGTGGACGGAAAGAAGAGTTTTAGTAATGTGTGGTTAAGCATATGGTTGACATAAGGTGTTCCCTAAATTGTTCAATAAGGCATATTGCTGAATTATAGAAAGGAGAATGATTAATGAAACATCTTTCGTCAGAGCAGATTAAAAATATGAGCTTAAAGGAAGCTTGGGATATTGCTGGAGAGTTTGGAGAATATCTATCTAATAGAAAACCAGTATATATGGAGTACGAAAGTGTCTTGCCTTATCCTAAAGATATTATCAGTTTAGCGTTAGTAAAAATATTAAAATATGAGGATTTTTCTAATATGTCTGCCGTATCGAAACATGCAGTTACAGCTGGAGAAATAAAGGAGAATATTGCGGCTAATATTTCGCTTTTAGATCTTTTTATTCCTGATGAAAAACAGTACAAAGAAATGGTAGAAGAAATGAAAATAATGAATGAACGAGTTAGCAAACTTATTGAGTAATAGAGAGTGTGTTGATTATGAGTCTTAAAGATAGTGATTTTCTTGAGTGGTATAATAATGAGATTTTTAGGTATCGGGATATGGAATGGCGACTTGCATCCTATTCAATGGTGATATCGTCAGGGATTCTCCTGTTTGCCAAAAGTGCCGAAACCAGCAAGTTTATTGAACCAGTATTTTTAGCATGTGCGATGGGATTCTTTATACTCGTATTATTTATAGCTGAAATTTATGCGCATAAAAGATTAAACGAATTCCGTATGCTTCGTGACCTTTTATTAGAAGAAAAGACTCATCAAAAGATTGATACCCCTATCGTTAAACTAATATTAAATAGCTGGGATGCACTTTATTTCGCTGGATTTACTGTATTGCCACTATTATTTGGTTTAGGGGCAATATTAATACTTTATTTTGGTAATTAGGGGGCAGCATAACGAATAGATAACCAAGGCGTTCCCGTAATTCCCCACAAATCTTGAGACATATCTACCACTCCCGCTGGAATAAGCGGGATAAGACCCAGTAATTCGCTACGCTCAAACTGGCTCTAAAAAGAGTTCTGCCTGCCGGCAGGCAGGGGCAACAGACGGGATGTAGAGGGCGACAGACGGCTTGTACTCAAGAACGACCGGCTTGTACTGAGGTACTAACGGTTTGTACTGAGGAACGAACGGTCTGTACCAAGGAACGAATGGTTTGTACTGAGGTACGAACGGCTTGTACTGAGGTGCGAACGGTTTGTACTGAGGAACGAACGGTCTGTACCAAGGAACGACTGAGTTGTTCCAAGGAACGACCGGCTTGTTCCCTGTAAAAATCCTGCAGGATTTCACCCCAATTCTGCGTTATATTCGTTTTTAGTCCGTTTAGGGGGGTGGGTACCTTACCCCCTAAGGGAGAGTATGGGCATCTCCCTGTGGGGATATGGTTATCTCACTGCGGGGGTATGGTTATCCTACTGCGGGGGTATGGTTATCCTACGGCAAGGGTATGGTTATCCTACGGCGAGGGTATGGTTATCCTACTGCGGGGGTATGGTTATCCTACGGCGAGGGTATGGTTATCCTACGGCGAGGGTATGGTTATCCTACGGCAAGGGTATGGTTATCCTACTGCGAGGATATGGTTATCTATAGGGGGGAAACCATAGTACATACTACGAGGGTTAGGGTATCCCCCTATTTGTACAGTTAATATGTATAGCTCCTGACCGCCTAATCCATGAACTTCGTCAGGATAATGTGGCAGATAACGCCCCGAACCGCCTGCGGCGGCATCGGGACTAACTGCCACTAATCAGAAAATCCTTGACCTTGGGAAAATAGTTTGATAAATAATCTACCACGAAGTCACGAAATTGTAAAGACACGAAAAGTTTTAATAGTTATTTCGGACTTTCGCGTTTTCGTGGTAGTATTATGAATTTACACGAATATCAGGCCAAGGCATTGCTCAATAAATACGGTATCCCCACGCCTAAGGGGGAGATGACCGATTCCCCGGCTAAAGCGGGCGAAATATTCTCTCGTCTTGGCGCGCCAATAGCCGCAGTCAAGTCGCAAATCCATTCAGGCGGCCGCGGCAAGGCCGGCGGTATCAAGGTGGTCAAGTCCGCCGCTGAATCCGAAGCCGCTGTCCGCGAGCTCATCGGCAAGACGCTGGTCACTGCCCAGACCGGTCCGGCCGGACGAACAGTGCGCAAGGTTTTAATAGAGGAATCCATTCCGGTTGCCCGCGAATTATATCTGGGCATCGTCATAGACCGCAAGACCTCGGCGCCGGTGATGATGGCCTCGGCCGAGGGTGGCATGGAAATAGAAGAACTGGCCCGCAAGTCGCCTGAGAAGATTATCAAGATGCCGTTCCACCCGCATCTGGGCTTGGCCGGGTTCCAGGCGCGCGAGCTGGTCTTTGCGCTGGGCCTGGGCAGCGCCGCCTACGCCGACATATTCATTAAGTTAAGCAAATTATTCATAGAAAACGACTGCTCGCTGGCCGAGATTAATCCGCTGGTGATTACAAATGAGAAGAAAGTAATGGCGCTTGACGCCAAAATTAACTTGGACGACCGGGCGCTGTTCCGGCACAAGGACCTAGCTGAATGCCGGGACATCAACGAGGAGCACCCGATTGAATACGAGGCCTCGAAGTATGACCTGAGCTATATCGGGCTGGACGGCAATATCGGCTGTATGGTCAACGGCGCCGGGCTGGCTATGGCTACGATGGACCTGATAAAACTGCACGGCGGCGAACCGGCTAACTTCCTGGACGTGGGTGGCGGAGCTTCGGCTGAGCAGGTCACCCAGGCTTTTAAACTTCTTATTGCCAACAAGAACGTTAAGGCCATCCTGGTCAATATCTTCGGCGGGATAATGAAGTGCGACATCATCGCCCAGGGTATCGTCACGGCGGTGAAGGAAGTGGGTCTTGGTTTTCCGCTGGTGGTCCGGCTGGAAGGCACCAACGTAGACATCGGCAAGAAGATATTAAAAGCATCCGGTCTGAATATCGTCTCGGCTGATAGTATGGACGAAGCGGCTAAGAAAGTCGTTGAGAGTCTTAAGCTATAAAATATGAGCATCTTAGTTAATAAAAATACCAAGGTCGTTGTTCAGGGCATAACCGGCTCGGCCGGCAGTTTCCACACCAAGCAGATGCTGGAATACGGCACTAAAATCGTGGCTGGAGTGACCCCGGGCAAGGGTAACACCAAGTTCGATGACCGGGTTCCTATTTATGATACCCTGCGCCAGGCGGTCAGCGCTACCGGAGCAGATACCAGCGTGGTTTTTGTGCCGCCGGCTTTTGCGGCTGATGCCTTGCTGGAGGCGGCTGACTGCGGGCTTAAATTGGTTGTTTGCATCACCGAGGGTATCCCGACCCTGGATATGGTTAAGGTGTATAAGGTCTACCGCGATAAGGGCGTACGTATGGTCGGACCGAACTGCCCGGGCGTGATTACACCGGAAGAGAGCAAGCTCGGTATTATGCCCGGCTATATCCACAAGAAGGGCAATATCGGGATCGTTTCGCGCAGTGGCACTCTTACTTATGAAGCGGTCTGGCAGACCACAAAGGTCGGGCTGGGCCAGTCCACCTGCTTGGGCATCGGCGGAGACCCGATTATCGGAACCTCGTTCGTGGACGCGTTGGAGTTGTTCCAGCGGGATAATGAAACCAAAGCCATAATTATGATAGGCGAAATTGGCGGCACTATGGAAGAAGAGGCGGCCGAATACATCAAGAAGAATGTCACCAAACCGGTAGTTAGTTTCATCGCCGGCCGGACCGCGCCCAAAGGAAAACGGATGGGCCACGCCGGCGCGATTATTTCCGGCGGCAAGGGCACAGCCCAGGAAAAGACGGCCAAACTCATCGAATGCGGCGTGACCGTGGTGGACAGCCCGGCGGTTGTCGGAACAGCTATATATAATATTTTAAATAAGAAGTAATCCTATGGATTCTTTTAAATCTTTAGATCAGATAATCAAGCTTGCTTTGGAAGAGGATTGCGCTAGAAATGATATTACCTCTAAGGCGCTTATCGGACAGGGACGTAAGGCTCGCGGATATATTATCGCCAAGGAGCCGGGGATTATCGGCGGTTTGTTTTTGGTGCCGAGAATATATAAATTCATAAGCAAAAACGTTCATATCGCCATCAAGGCCAAGGAAGGCGAGTCGGTCAAAGAAGGACGGGTCCTGGCAACCATGAGCGGCGATGCCAGGGCGATACTGGCCGGCGAACGAACTGTGATAAATTTTCTTCAGCGCGTCTGCGGCATAGCCACTTATACAAATAAATTTATCCAGCAAATCAGGGGATTTAGGACAAAGCTGCTTGATACTCGTAAGACCGTGCCTGGTTGGCGTTCCCTGGATAAATACGCGGTCAAGCTGGGCGGCGGGACGAACCACCGGATGAATATGGCCGAGTCATTCCTGATTAAGGATAATCACAAGAAACTGATTTCGCTGGAGAACATTACCAAGATGATGACAGGGTTAAAGAAATACAAAAAGGTGATAGAGGTTGAGGTCGAGACGATTGACGAATTGGTTCAGGTGCTTAGGGTCAGACCGACGGTGATTATGCTGGACAATATGGATTTAAAGACGATAACCCAGGCGGTCAAGATAGTCGAGGGTATGCCGGCCGGCCAGCGTCCGTTGCTGGAGGTCTCGGGCGGGGTGAACCTGCGTAACGTGCGTAATATCGCCAAGACAGACGTGGATTTCATATCAGTCGGAGCGATTACTCATTCGGCTCCGGCGCTGGACATTTCTCTGGAGATTGAATAACTTTATGGACGAGCCGAATTTTCCTAATCTTAATACCAAGACCATCGGCAAGCGGATTGTTTACTACAAAAAGGTAACCTCAACCAACGACTTAGCCTGGATGGAGATTGCGAATGGCACCGAAGACGGCGTGGTGGTATTGGCCGGCGAACAGATGAGGGGCAGGGGCAGATTCGGGCGGAATTGGGTTTCGCCCACCCAAAAGGGTATCTGGCTGTCGGTAGTTTTGAAGCCCCAGTTGCCGGTGGACAAGATGTTTTCGCTGATGGCCATCGGCGCGTTGGCCGTGGCTGACGTCCTTAAGGCCCATAAGTTTGAGGCGATGATACGCTGGCCTAATGATGTTGTTATCAAAGGCAAGAAGATAGCCGGAATCATTATTGAAACAAAATTCGTATCCAAGGCGCCTGAAGCGGCGGTGCTGGGCATCGGGATGAATGTTAATGTTGGGCAGAAAGAACTGCCTGATGATATTAAGGATATTGCGACTTCCGCTCTGATAGAAAATGGTTATGAGATAGCCATCCAGCCACTGACCGAGGAATTGATTATCCGGTTGGATTACTGGTATCAGGCGCTCCGGGATAAGAAGGATGATTTAATCAACGATGCCTGGCGGAATTATTCGGCGGTTCTGAATAAGATGGTTTCATTACGCTCCAAGGATTGCGCCTATCAGGGCAAGGCGGTTGACTTGGATCCTTGCAAGGGTATTGCCGTGGAACAGTCGGACGGCACAATCAAGTGGTGGCAGGGTGATGAAGTGGAATTATTAAGGCCGATTTAATTGACTAGTTCTTGGATTTTCATATATTTAGCAGGCGCGCGCGGTTAGCTCAGTCCGGTTAGAGCACTTGCTCGACACGCAAGGGGTCACAGGTTCGAATCCTGTACCGCGCACCATTAAACGGGCCAGTAGCTCAGCTGGGAGAGCATCTCGTTCGCAATGAGAAGGTTGTGGGTTCGAATCCCATCTGGTCCACAAGATATCAATGATGATTGCGGCTTGTGGAGTTATTACGTGTTCCGAACTCTGCATTTCGCATTTGTGACGCGCGATTAGCTCAGCCCGGTTAGAGCACTTGGATCACACCCAAGGGGTCACAGGTTCGAATCCTGTATCGCGCACCAGATAATTATTGCGGATTAATACTTTGCCAGCAAAAATAATTAAAATCAACAGCACCGACTACAAGCCTGAGCTTCTGGAGGAGCCGGCGCGCATCATAGCCGATGGCGGAATAGTCGCATTTCCTACGGAGACAGTTTACGGCTTGGCTGTTAATGTGGATAATCCTGATGCGGTAAGGCGTCTGCGCCAGCTCAAAAACAGTCCGGCAGATCGGCCGTTCACTTATCATCTGGCTGATGTTGATGATATTTATCGGATGACATCCTCAATAGGGCGATTGGCAAAGCGTATAATAAGAAATTACATGCCCGGTCCGGTGACTATAGTTTTGCCCGACGGAAAGGATAATTGGATGGGGTTCAGGGTGCCCGATAACAAAGTGGCTCGTGATTTGATAAGACTGTCAGGCGTTAAAGTTATTGCCACCAGCGCTAATACGGCTAGTGAAACAGCGCCCAGCTCGGTTGATAAAATATCCGGTGTGATTAGAAACGCGATAGATTATATAGTTGATGGGGGAACAGCTAAATTAGGCGTTTCTTCGAGTGTAATTAAGATAGGCTCGGATAACAAGTGTGAGATTCTACGAGAAGGGTCTATAAAAGCTGATGATATACGTAAGCTTGATTATAAATTGATTCTGTTTGTATGCACCGGTAATACCTGCCGCAGCCCGATGGCGGCTGGTTTGTTCCGCAAGATGCTGGCCCAGAAGATTGGGTCTCCGGTAACACAGCTTGAGGCTCGTGGATACAAGGTAGGTTCGGCCGGTACTTCGGCAGTGTATAACAGTCCGGCTTCGGGGCTGGCTGTCAAAGTTATGAATGAGATGGGCGTGGATATAAAATCCCATCTTTCTCAGCCGGTTACCTTAACTTTGGTTGAGGAGGCAGATAAGGTTTATGTTATGACCAAGGGGCATTTGGAAACTTTACGCGAATGGATGCCGGCTGCGGACAATATCAGCCTTCTTGATATTTCGGGAGAGGATATTGCCGACCCGATTGGTCAGGATATAAGTGTTTACAGAAGCTGCGCTTTTAGGATTAAGCAGGCAATTGAAAGGTTGCAATTATGAAAATAGCCATTGCTTCAGATCATGCCGGTTTTAAGGTTAAAGAGGTTGTGAAATCATTGGTGAAGAAGTTCAGTCATAGCTGTCAGGATTTCGGGACCAACAGTGAGGATTCGGTGGATTATCCTGATTATGCCTTTAAGGTTGCCGAAGCTGTAGCGTCAGGCGCCTATGAGCGCGGAATCCTTGTTTGCGGCAGCGGACTGGGGATGGCGATTGCCGCCAATAAGGTTAAGGGTATCAGGGCGGTAACGGTCCATAATGAATTGACGGCGGAGATGTCTCGGCGTCACAATGACGCGAATGTATTATGCTTGGGCGCAAGGATTTTGCAGCCGAGTGATATAGAGGGAATTGTCAAGGTGTGGTTAGCCACGCCTTTTGAGAAAGAACGGCATACGCGGCGGTTGGATAAGATTAGTCAGTACGAAAAGGGGTGCTCGAGTAAAAATACTTGACATTCTCTTAACGGGTGCTATAAATTCATCGCAGTTCAAGCGGGCGTAACTCAGTTGGTAGAGTACAACGTTGCCAACGTTGTTGTCGCCGGTCCGAACCCGGTCGCCCGCTCCATTTTATTTATGTCCTACATAGTCATTGCCCGTCGATATCGTCCCAAATCGTTTGATGATGTGGTAGGCCAGGAATACATCGGGACGACATTAAAGAACGCCATACTTGAGAATAAGGTTTCTCACGCCTATATTTTTTCCGGTCCGCGCGGGGTGGGCAAGACATCTATGGCGCGGATATTTGCCAAGGCTCTTAATTGTGGTAAAAAACCGACGGTAAGCCCATGCAATGAATGCGAGCAGTGTAAGAGGATAAGCGAAGGAACGGATACCGATGTCATAGAGATGGATGCGGCCTCTAATCGCAAGATAGACGACATACGGAATATTATTTCGAATGTGGCTTATACTCCATTAAGAAGTAGATTTAAGGTTTATATCATAGACGAAGCGCACCAGGTGACTTCGGATGCTTTTAATGCCTTATTAAAAACCCTGGAGGAGCCGCCGCCTCACGTTAAATTTATATTTGCAACGACTGAGATCAGCAAGCTTCCGGACACGATAATTTCCAGGTGCCAGAGGTTTAACTTCAGGCGCATTCCGACAAACTTGATATATCAGCAAATCAGCGAAATAACCAAGAAAGAGAAATTCAATATTGAAGATTCCGTAATGAAGACGGTGGCGCGTTTGGCTCACGGCTCCATGCGCGATGCCCAGAGCATACTGGACCAGCTGATATCGTATGCCGGGTCTAAAGTCTCCATTAAAGATTTGGAGAATTTGAGCGGAGCAATTGATTCGGCTGTAATATTTAAGCTTGTTGATGCCATATACCATCGGCAGATGGAGAATATAATTGACATAACCGATAAGGTTATCGCCGAGGGTAAAGATATAAATACGTTCATTGAGCAGTTGATAGAGCATTTTTGGTACCTGATTCTGATGGCGACCAACCCTAAGGAGAAGGCCGAAATCATTGAAGATAAAGGCGCCTATCAAAAGCAGGCTGGGTATTTTAGCGTGGATACTTTGCTGGAATATATTAAAATCCTGAGTGAAGCTAAAAAGAACATAAAAGAGACGAGTGCAATACGTTTATGGGTGGAAGTAACACTTTTGAGATTAGCGCAGCTCGCACCTGGGCATTCTGAGCCGATGCCTGTTGCTAAAGTGAACGCCGAGAAATCAGCGCCTCGGGAGCCGGAAGAGAGAAAGCCGATGGCTATTAAGGATGAGGCTAATTTTGAAAAACCGGGTAATTCCGGATGTAACATGGAATTGCTTTCTGACCAGGATAAGCAGTCATTATGGGCGCAGATACTGGCTGAGGTTAAATCAGTCAGCCCGACCAAGGTTTTCCCGTTTCTTAAGGAAGGACAGTTAACGGAAATGAACCAGCACGAAGTAGTGATTGGTTTTTTGAAGTTGCATAACTTTCATCGTTCTAAGCTTGAGGAGATGGCAAATAAAAAGATAGTGGAAGGTTGTTTGGAGAAGGTGACTGGCGCAAGATTGCCGCTTTCTTTTACTCAGTTGAGCGAGAGCGGTGATTCCGGCATGCCTGGTTATTCGGAAGATGATGTATCAAGAACCGCTGTTAAAGCGTCGAATGAGGCGCTTCAGGATGAGACAGTGCAAAATATAATAAGGACTTTTGAAGCAAGAGTAGTTAAGACGGAATAACAATAAGGTTAAATTCATTTCTGCTATTAATACAAAGGAGGTTCTTATGGGTAAATTCCCGATATTCATCATATTGTTTTTAATCGGATTGACCGTATTTGGGGCTGCTTCACAGGATTTTACAGAGTATTTGAATAAAGGCATAGATGGTTTAATAAGCCAATTAGGCGATGAGCAGTGGGAAATACGTGAGAAAGCCAGTGAAGAGTTGTCGAGACTCGGGATGCTGGCCCGGCCCGGGTTGGAGAAGGCCCTGTCGAATGGAGATGCCGAAATACGGGAGCGGGCCGCTCAGCTTATTGCACTTAATAAATGGCGTGAACCTTTTACTAAGCGGATGGATAAATTTATCGGACAGTTGAAGAACAAGAATTTCAGCGATAAAGCGCTTGTTAATGATATGGTGTATTTCTTAAGCCGTGATGAATCGTCGCCTATTCTGATAGATATCCTTAAGGATAATTCCCAGCCTCCTGATGTGCGCTACTCAGTGGCAACAGCTCTGAGGAATGTAGCCAATGTGAACTTTAAGTCCATTAATAACGATATTATACAGCTATATGGCAAAGATAAAGACGAGAATATGAGGGCTGCCTTAATATGGCTGATGAGTAAAGGTGGCAAAGACGAGAAGGTTATGCCGGTGTTATTATCCGCTTTGAATGAGCCGAGCCATCAGATAAAGCAGGCCGCTTTATATACTCTGGCGGAAATAGGTGACAATACGATTCTGCCGGAAATCCTTAAAATGCTAAAGGGGGCGGATAGTAATATAAAAAGCACGGTGCTTTATGCGCTTAATAGATTCAGGGATGAATCAGTGACAAAGGAGTTAGTCCGGGTTATGAAGGAGGATTCTTCAATAAATATAAGAACTCAGGCTATGGGTATGCTGGCTAATTATGCCGACCCTAAATTAATCCCGGAGTTTTTAGCCATCCTCAAGAATGATAAGGATCCGTATGTTCAGCAAACGGTTCTTGGATCCTTGGGGAGGTATCGTAATGAGAAAACAATAGCTCCAGTTTTAATAAATATGTATAAAACGGCGCACACAGCCGTTCAGCCCAATATACTAGCTGCCATCCAATCAGTTGGGGATAAGGATTCGATACCATTGCTGATTGAGATTCTTTCGCAGGAAACAGACTACAATTCTTTTCATGCTATATTGAATACTGTGCAAGCTCTTGCTGCGAACCAAAAATTTACGCCGGTGACCATTCCTCAAAACGTAAAAGATGATGTTATTACTAAGGCCAAGGAATGGTGGGATAAGAACAAATAAGGATTAATTTGAGGTGAATTAAGCCGAATATTCCGTATTTAAAACTGGTTGAGGCGTTAACTATCCTGTTTTTATCAGATCTGGATTTAGAATATGCCCAGAGGGAATCGAACCCTCATATACGGCTTCGGAGGCCGTCACTCTATCCGTTGAGATATGGGCATGGATTTAATTTTACTTATTATTGGTTATTGTCAAGTTTTATTTGACGCATACGGGATTTTTCATTATAAATGATAAAATGTTAAATAGATTGATGCCGCTAATACTCTGTTTGGTCCTTATCGGGAGCGTGAGTAATGCTCAGGAGGGGACCGCCCAGAATAATGCCAAAACAGAGCCTTCCGCATACATACATTACGGCCATTTGGAACGCTGGAAGGAAGACAATCTTCAGATTACCGCATTTACCGAAAATGTAGAGCTCTACCATGCCGGCAAGGTTATTAAGGCTGATACTTTGATTGCTTGGAATAAGGCCGATGCTCCCGGTCAAACAAATGGGAATGCGGACGGGACTGTTTTTAATGAGGTCTATGCTGAGGGTAATATCAAAGTTATCAGTGAAGATGATACCTTGCTAGCCGACCGGTTTTATTATAATTTTGCAAATGATACGGGCGTGAGTATTAACGTGGAAATAAGAACCTCGTCACGTCTGGAGGGCGAGAAAAGCGAACCGGTTATTATCCGTGCGAAGATGGTATATCAGTCTGATAAGAAAACGTCAACGGCTCATCAGGCAACGATTACCACATGCACTCACGGGGTACCGCATTATTATTTTTGGGCCAGCACCATTAAATTTACTAACGATGAGAAAGGGAAAATTATAAGCTTTACCAATATTATACCGCATTTTTGGGGCATACCGTTTTTCTATTTCCCGTATTATAGCAAAACCCTTGGGCAAGACAGTTTGCTCAGGTCTGTTCATTACGAGCGGACTTATCGGTTTGGGGCCACGGTGCAAAGCAACTGGGGTATTAATCTTGATAAGTTTAAGCGTGATGAAAACGGTGAAATATTAAAAGATGGCGATGGACGATATAAAACCAAACGGTGGGGTGATCTTTCGCTGGAACATGCTTATTTCCAGAGGCGGGGAAATGGCTTTGAGCCGGGATTGAAATATAAATGGTTGAATTATAACGGTTATATCAAAGGGTATTATATCGACGATAAAGGCCCGGTCCCGACCAGTTATGACAGGGGCCTCTATGGACTATTCGGGGAACCTTTACCGACCGAGCAAACATCACGATATCGTATTCATGCTTTTCACCGGCAGCAGTTGAGTGATAAAATCAGGGCGGATGCGGAGGTTTATTCTTTGAGCGATAGGTTATTCCAGATAGAGTTTTTCGAGCGCGAGACCAAAGAGGAGAAAGCTCCGGAGTCTTATGTATATTTACGCCGTTTGGATGATAATAGCGGGCAAACACTACTGGGGCGAAAGCGCTTGAATGAATTCCAGAGCCAGACAGAATATCTTCCGGCTTTGAATTACTACTTGATAAATCAGCCCTTGAAATATGTCCCGGTTTACGGTACATTAAATGCCGAAGTGAGTAAGCTTAACCTGAAATATGATGAAAAGACAGGTCTGGCTTCGGAATCGCTTTCCCGCTTTGATTTGATGGGCGAGCTCTCAAGCCCACAGCAAATTTCATTTATTAAGGTAACGCCATTTGTATCGACACGCCTTACCGGATACGATAAAGGGATTCAGCAGGATAATTATCTTGACCGTTTTATCTCTTCCGGGGGGGTAAGATTATTCTCGCAATTTAATCGTGTCTTTGACACCAAGAATAAATATCTTGGCATTAATAATGTTATGCATACAGTCTCGCTGGAGGCGCGATATAACAATAACTACCAAGTTACCAGGTTGCCTTCTGAATTGATAAATACCGATCAAATTGACCAGTTGACCGAATTTAGTGAATGGTATTTTGAAGTAAGAAACCGTTTTAAGACCAGAAGTTCGCAGGCTCCTCCTGATGATACTAATTATAATGAATTTCTTAATATCGGTCTTGCCATAGAGCGATATCCGGTTTCCAACCGGGATACGATATCGTTTAACAGTTCGAATTATTTGTATCCAATGAGTTGGATAACCCTGGCGCCGGATAAAAATGGCAGTTTTGAGGAACGGCGGACATCGAATCTTGATATGGATGTTCTTTTTACGCCTAATCTGCCATTTTCTTTCTTCGGTAAGACAGAATATAATACCGAGAAACACAAACCGGAGGTTAACACGGCGGGAATAAGCTTCGTGCCTTATACCGGTTGGAATATAGCTATAACCGAGCGATATATCATCGATAGTTCAAATGCTTTGAGTTTGGGCTTGTCGTGTACGCCAGTGGAAAAATGGCAGGTGTCAATTGCTGAACAATATGATTTTAAGCAGGATACATTTACTAACAGAAATTATTCATTACAACGGGATTTGCATGAATTCTTCCTTAATTTTTCAATAACGGTTGATAAGGGCAAGGACGAGACCTTTTTTGCGGTTACGCTTACTCCTAAGGGCGTTTTTAAGAGGTAGTTTCAGTGAAAATTAATATTGGCATAATTGGTTGCGGATACGTCGGCCTGGTAACCGCTGCGTGTTTCGCCGAGCGCGGTTATAAGGTTTTAGGCGTAGACAGTGATGCCGGAAAAATAAAAACACTCCTGTCAGGTCATCTTCCGATTTATGAACCGGGTTTGGCCGAATTGGTTAAGAGGAACCAGTCTCGGAAAAGGCTGGTATTCTCGACGGATATAGGCCAAGCGGTTCGCTTTGCTGATGTAATCTTTATCGCCGTGGGGACGCCTTTGGGTGACAATGGCGGGGCAGACCTTTCTCAGGTAAAAAGAGTCGCCCGTGAAGTAGCCAAGAATCTTAGCTCCAGATACAAGATAATTGCCGAGAAAAGCACCGTTCCGGTTGGGACGGCCGAACAGCTAAAAACGACCATAAGGAAATACGCACCGGCCAGGGCCGAGTTCGACGTTATTTCTAATCCGGAGTTCCTCCAAGAGGGCCGGGCCATAAAAACCACTCTGTATCCTGATCGCATTGTCGTCGGGCTGGAAACCAAGCGGGCCGAAGGCGTCATGCGTAAATTATACGCATCCTTTAAAGCGCCGATATTGATTACCGACCTCGAAAGCGCCGAGTTGATAAAGCACGCGGCAAATTCATTTCTGGCCATGAAGATATCTTATATCAACGCGATTGCCCAGATTTGCGAGAAAAGCGGGGCTGATGTCCGGAAAGTGGCGTATGGTATTGGTCTTGATAAACGTATCGGCCGTGAGTTCCTTCGGGCCGGTATCGGGTACGGCGGTTTTTGCCTGCCCAAGGATGTCAGCGCCTTTGTCCATATCGCCGAGAAATTAGGCTGCAAGTTCGATTTGCTTAAGGCCGTTCAAAGCATTAATCGCGACCAGCGCCAACACTTCATCAGAAAAATAGAAAAAGCCTGCGGTTCGGTTAAACATAAAAAGATAGCTGTTCTGGGGTTATCGTTCAAGCCGGATACCGATGATATCAGGGAGTCTCCGGCGTTTGATATTATCAGGGGCTTAATCCGGAAGGGCGCCATAGTCGCGGCCTACGACCCCAAGGCCATTAATAATATGAAAAAAATCCTGCCAGCGGGTAAGGTTCATTATGTCGGTAATTCCTACCAAGCCGCTAGCGGTGCGGATTGCCTGGCCATTATTACGGAATGGGATGAATTCAAGAATCTGGACCTCAAGCGGATAAAGCGCATAATGAAAACTCCTTTGGTGGTTGATGGCCGTAATATGTTTGACCCCCAAATGATGGAGAAGCAGGGATTTAACTATCTTGGCATTGGATTTAAATAGAAGAGGAGCATTTTAATGAGCAAAGCTGTATATGCCGGTTCATTCGACCCGGTTACCAAGGGGCATCTGGATGTCATAGAGCGCGGCTCGCGGATGTTCGACGAATTGATTGTGGCCGTGGCCGATAATCAGGCAAAGCCTCTGCTCTTCAAAAAGAGTGAACGAGTAAACCTGATTAGGAAATGCATAAGCAAATATCCCAATGTTAAGGTTGACAGTTTTAACGGCCTGCTCATAGATTATGTCAGAATGCAGAAAACCAATATCATACTGCGTGGCATCCGGACCATATCCGATTTTGAGGCCGAGTTTCAGATGGCGCTTACCAACCGGGCCATTGCTCCGGACATCGAAACTATCTTTGTCATGACCTGTGAAAAATATTCATTCATAAGCTCGCGGTTGATGAAGGAGGCCGTTTCCCTGGGCGCTAATGTGGGTATGTTCCTTCCCCGAGAAGTAGAGCAGGCGTTGATAAAGAAACTTAAGCGGCATAAATAATGAAGGAGATACGGGCTTTTATGATAAATAAAGCTAAAATAGTCAAGGCCATAAGATTGTTCTTGGAAGGCATCGGCGAATCGCCTGATAGGGCAGGGCTGAAGGAAACGCCCCAGCGCATCGCGGAGATGTGCGAGGAAATCTATTCGGGCATCGGGGTCAATCCGGCCCGCGTCATAAAAACGTTAATCAGCCAGGAGCATGACGAGATTGTTTTGGTCAAGGATATTCCTTTTTACTCGATATGCGAACACCATTTACTTCCTTTCATCGGCAAAGCGCACGTGGCTTATCTGCCGGCCAGCGGGCGAATAAGCGGCATAAGTAAACTGGCCCGGGTGGTCGATATCATTTCCAAGCAGCCGCAGGTCCAGGAACGCCTGACCGTGACCATCGCCGAAACGATTATGAAGGCGCTTAAACCAAGGGGCGTTATGGTCATTATCGAGGCCGAGCATCTGTGCATGACCATGCGCGGGGTAAGGAAACCAGGTTCGGCTATCACCACTTCGGTTGTCCGCGGGGTATTCCGCAAGAATCCTTCAACCCGGGCTGAGGCAATGGCTTTGATTTATAACCATAGCCGAAGGTAAAATAATAAAGAATACCGGGGTTTAATCCGATAAAGATTGATTAATGTTGAGCTATTCTTATTGGCGAAACTGTTATTTTTTCTTGACATTTATAAGTTAATCCCATATACAGGTTACAATTAAGAAAGGAGTTGTTTATGACTAAACAGGAAATACAGGACAAAATGACAGAGATAGTTTGCAAGCAATTAGGAGTCGCCCGCGAAAAGGTTCTTCCGGAAACCTCATTTGTCAATGACCTCGGGGCGGATTCGCTTGATACCGTGGAATTGGTTATGGAGATGGAAGAGTCTTTTGGTATGTCGATTCCGGACGATGAAGCAGAAAAGATACAGACCGTCGGCGACGCTATTAATTACGTGGAAAAAGCTTTGGCTGCCGCGAAAAAATAGCTCATATCTGGTAGTTTCCCCCTGATTTTGTATCGGGGGGGTGATTTTATACTATGGAAAGAAAAAGAGTCGTTATTACCGGGTTAGGCAGTGTTTGTTCCCTGGGCAAGAACCCGGAGGAACTTTGGGCCAACCTTTTAGCCGGCAAAAGCGGTGTCTCTAAAATAGAGAACTTTGATGTTACAAAATACGAAATAAACATTGCCGGTGAGGTTAAAGGTTTCAGCACAGACTCATACATCGAGCCGCAAGCCGCTAAGAGGCTGGACCGCTACGCCCAGTTCTCGGTGGTCTGCGCCATCCAGGCGGTCAGAGATTCCGGACTGGACTTAGCCAAGGAAAATCTTCACCGCATCGGCGCCATCATCGGCTCCGGTATCGGCGGTTTCAGCGAGTTTGAAGAACAGCATTCCCGGCTCCTAAATAAAGGGCCGGACCGGGTCTCTCCGTTCACCATACCGAAACTGATGATGAACGCCGCGCCCGGACAGATCGCCATACATTATAAGCTTAAAGGCCCCAACTTCGGTGTGGCCTCAGCCTGCGCATCGGCCAACCACGCTATGGGCATGGCTCTGCGGACTATTCAGCATGGCGAAGCCGATATCATTGTGACCGGCGGCGCTGAGGCGGCCATTACGCCGCTGGGCATATCCGGATTCACTTCGCTAAAGGCGCTTTCAAAACGTATTAACGAACCCGAAAAAGCCAGCCGCCCGTTTGACAAGAACCGCGACGGTTTCGTCATGGGCGAAGGCAGCGGTATAGTTATTATGGAAGAACTGTCCCATGCCATTGCGCGCGGGGCTAAGATATATTGCGAAGTGCTCGGATTCGGCATGAATGACGACGGCTATCATATCACCGCACCCGACCCGAACGGTGAAGGCATGGCTATGACTATGAGACTGGCTTTGGCTGACGCCAATCTTAAACCGGAAGATGTTTCATACATTAATGCCCACGGCACATCCACGCTTTATAACGATATGACCGAGACCAAGGCCATAAACAAACTGTTTGGTGAACATGCCAAAAAGCTGGCTGTTTCATCGACCAAATCCATGGTTGGGCACCTGCTGGGCGCGTCGGGCGGGGTGGAGATGATTGCGGCTGTCTTGTCAGTCCGGGATGATATTGTTCATCCGACCATAAATTACGAGACTCCGGACCCGGAGTGTAATCTGGATTATGTGCCCAACAAGTCGCGCAAGATGACGGTCGAAAATGTAATCTCCAATTCGTTCGGATTCGGCGGCCATAACGCGACCATCGCCGTTGGTAAATACCATACTTAGGCTGTTAGAACGTAGTGAGTTACAGCCTAGTATAGTTGGCAGTAATTCTGGCAACCACGCTTTGCGTGCGCCATCAAACTGCCAGACTACAAATAGCAAATTACATATTGCGAATTTCATATTAGCATATTACATTGAAAGGATTATATGTTTACAACCGATTATAACATGACCGATGAACAGAAGGAACTGCGCAAACTGGCCAAGGAAATAGCCGACGAGAAGATTCGTCCGGTGGCCGCCAAATACGACGAAGCCAACGAGTTCCCCTGGGAGATAGCCAAAATCCTGGGCGATGCCGGCCTTTTCGGCGTCTTTATCGACGAGAAATACGGCGGTATCGCCACCACCAGCGGTGTGCTCGACCTGTGCATCGTTACCGAAGAGCTCAGCCGGGCCTGCGGCGGCATCTCGCTCTGCCTGGCCGCCACGGCTCTGGGCACCTTTCCGATAATCCTTTACGGCAACGAGGCCCAGAAGAAGAAATACCTGCCGCAAATAGCCTCGGGCAAGCGGCTGGCCGCGTTCGGACTGACCGAAGCCAACGCCGGCAGTGACGCCAGCGGCATCCAGACCACGGCCACCAAGGATGGAGATTATTACATTATCAACGGCACCAAGCAGTGGATTACCAACGCCGGCGAGGCCGAGATATATTCGGTCGTGACTATGAGCGACAAATCACGCGGCGCGCGCGGCGCCACGGCTTTCATCATTGAAAAGGATACGCCCGGTTTCAGCTTCGGCAAGAAGGAAAACAAGATGGGCATCCGCGCCTCGGCCACACGTGAGCTGGTATTCGAGAACTGCCGCGTCCATAAGGACCAGATTCTGGGCAAAGAAGGGCTGGGTTTCTTCGTGGCTATGAAGACCTTTGACGCATCGCGTCCCGGCGTCGCCTCGCAGGCGTTGGGCATCGCCCAGGGCGCCCTGGACCTGGCTGTAAACTACGCCCGGACCCGGAGGCAGTTCGGCAAATCCATCGCTTCGTTCCAGGGTCTGCAGTTCATGCTGGCCGATATGGCTACCCAGGTGGCCGCGGCTAGGTACCTGACCTACGAAGCCGCCCGGGCCGCCGACAACAAACACCCCAACGTCGGCGCCATCTCGGCTATGGCCAAGCTCTACGCCTCGGATACGGCTATGAAGGTCACTACCGACGCGGTCCAGATATTCGGCGGATACGGCTATATGAAAGAGTACCCGATTGAAAAGATGATGCGCGACGCCAAGATTACCCAGATTTACGAAGGCACCAACCAGATACAGCGCGAGGTCATCGCTCTGGAACTAATCAAGGAAGCGGCCAAGACTGCCAAGTAGGATTCCAAATTGCAGATTACAGATTCCAAATTGTGTAATTTGGAATATGGAATTTGAAATTAAAAGTTATGCCCGAACTACCCGAAGTCGAAACCGTCGCGTCCGGGCTGGCCAAGCATATCGTTGGGCTCAAAATAACCGATGTCCGGGTCAACCTGCCCAAGCTTATCAACCTTAAACCGGCGCTATTCCGGAAGTCTCTTTTAGGCCGTCGGATAACCGCCGTCCGGCGCCGGGCCAAGGTCATCATCATTGAATTATCACGTAGTAAGCGGATTGAGCGGATTAAACGGAATAATTTAAATCAGATAAATCGGCTTGATCAGCTTACTGAATACTTAGTCATCCACCTCAAGATGTCCGGGCAATTGATGTATCTGCGTCCGGCTGATTCGGTCCAGAAACATACCCATATAATAATTACATTAAGCAATGGCCGGCATCTGCGTTTCCGCGACCAGCGCCAGTTCGGCTACGTCCGGTTCTACGACCGGGCCGGGTTCGAATCATTCCTGGCCGAACACAGCTTCGGGCCCGAGCCGTTGGACGGTTTCAGCCTGTCCGACTTCAGGGAATTGCTCAAATCACGGCCGCACAGCAAAATAAAGCCCTTGTTGCTGGACCAGACCTTCATCGCCGGCATCGGCAACCTCTACGCCGACGAGATACTCTTCTACGCCCGGGTGCATCCCTTAAAGCCGGCCGGCCGGCTCAAGCCCGTTGAAGTCAAGGATATGTATGTTGGTATGCAGAAGATACTCCGTAAGGCCATCAAGGAGCGGGGCAGTTCGGTGGAGCTCTATGTCGACGCCGACGGCCGGCCCGGCAACTATGTCAGGTATATAAAGGCCTACGACCGCGAAGGCAAGCCCTGCCTCAAATGCGGCCGTAAAATAATCCGCATTAAGATAGGCTCACGCAGCGCCTATTTTTGCCCAAAGTGCCAGCCTCGTTAGAGGCGTATGATTTAGCCATAGGCGAAATATTTATGATTGTTTAGTGTTTGATTGCACAATTAGTATATAAAAAGATACGGCCACCTTTGGTGACCTGCCTCTAACGGGGCCAGAAGGGATAAGCGATGATAAGAATATTAAATTCAATGTTTGTATTGTTATTTATCCTGATATGTCTCCAGCCGGCGAACAGCGAAGACAAGAAGCCGGAAATCCCGATACTGGCCAAGATGGTCGGTTTCATAGACCCGCCTTGCCAGCCGCGGGATTGCTGTGTCCGCGGGAATTACTGCTACGTGGCCGGCGGTTTGGGCGGTATCGTCGTCCTGGATGTAAGCGACCCGGTCAAGCCCAAACAGGTGGCCCAGCAGGCGGTTGACGGGTTTGTCTGGAAGATAAAGATATACGGCCGGTTCGCCTTCGTGGCGGCGCACGACGGCGGGTTCCTGGTCTACGAAATGCCCGCGCCGACGGCTTTCATCCAGCGGGGCAAACTGGATACACCCGGAAGGGTGTTTGACTTTGCGCTTCAGGGTAATATTGCCTTCCTGGCTGACGGCGATAACGGGCTGGTGATTATCGACGTGTCGAATCCGGATGCGCCGGTCCAACTGGCCCAGCGCCCCTGCGCTGATAAGGCATACGATATCGCGCTGAACGGCAAATACGCCTACCTGGCCTGCGGGTCGGACGGCCTGCATATCTATGATATCAACAATCCGTCCGAGCCGAAACTCATCACCAAGTATAAAAGCGACCGGGCCGCGCTTGACGTGTCGGCATCCGGTAATTACGTATTCCTGAGCGACCCTTCCGCCGGACTGCTGGCAATTGATGTCACCGACCCGCTCAAACCCAAAGAAACCAGCCGGATAACTATGGATATGCTCATCAATCCCTGGGTGGACGGCGAGATCCGGGGTAATTACCTTTTCGGCGCCTGTCTCTACGGCGGACTGGAGATAGTTGATATCTCCGAGCCGGCCAAGCTTAAATTGGCCGGGCGCTCAAATACCACTGGTCCGGTGGGCAGCGACTATGCCCGGTCTTTCGGCGTTGAGTTGCACGGCAATTATGCCTATATGTCCACCTACTATGCGCCGCGCAAATACCGCGGACTGCAGGTCCTGGAGCTGGATAAACAACTGTGCCAAGTGACTGTCGTTCAGGAGCCGGAACTGCCATTTACGCCCCGGTCACAGGCCGGCGGTGCCGGGTCGGATGCGCAGAATATCCTGAAAGCCGGCCTGATACCCGATGTGATTATAAACCAGGCCATTTCCGCCGCCGGCGCCAGCCGGGCGAACCTGTCTATGAGCGTGGAAAAACAGTTCAGGGGCGCCAAGTATCGCCTGCCGGATATCGAGCGGACCTTCAATAATCCGTTCGGGATGGAAAAATACGCTCGTGATATGTGCCTCGGTTATGACGGTTGCGGCAATTCGCTGGGGATGACGCTCCTGACTGCATTCCACCAGCAAGGTATGTGGTATAAAAAATTCTCCCAACCTGATTTCTCATCAGCCGCCAAATTATCACTGGAGAATAAATTCCAGCGGCTCTACGAACTTGATAACAAGAAACTGCCTGAAGATGCCGGACTCCGGATTAAGGAACAACTGGCTGGCCTGCCCGATGAGGTCAAACAGGGCATCGGGATTTTGCTGGATGCCACGGCTCAGGCCGCCCGGCTCCGCCGTGAGGCGTTTGCCAAGCTTACTCCGGCTGATTGGCAGGTTCTTAATAAAGTCAAAGACGATTTATGGTCAAGACAGCCGGTTTACACCGACCTGCTTCTGGACAAGGTAGATTTCCCCAAGCTTCTTGAAGCTGCCGTGAGCGTCGCATCCGGCGTTGACTCGGCCCGGCCGTTGCTGGTGGCCGGTGTCGCTAAAATGAACGGACAGGCGCTGGAGTTCGAACTGGATACGCCGTCCGGGCTGGTGGCCATCGGCGGGATGACCGGCAACGCGTACCTCAAAGAGGCCGTGTTGATTATAGACCTGGGCGGCAACGATGTCTATGCTTCCGGCGCGGGCAGTTCGGCCCGGGTGGCATCGGGCATCTCGCTGGTGATGGACCTATCCGGCGACGATTTATATATCAGCCGCGAAAAGTACGCCCAGGGCGCCGGTGTCTTCGGCGTCGGCATGCTGGTCGACTGCGCCGGCGACGACCGCTATAACGACGAGAAGTCGCGGGTGTCTTTCGTCCAGGGCTCGGCGCTGGCCGGCATAGGTTTGCTTTGGGACGACGGCGGCAACGACTCGTTCTATGCCGACTCCAACAGCCAGGGCGCGGCCCATATCGGCGTCGGTATGCTGGTCAAGAACGGCGGCAGCGATTATTACTACGCGCTGGACTCGAGTCAGGGTTTCGGCAGCAGCCTGGGGTTGGGCATATTGCTGGACAAGTCCGGCAATGACCGCTATGTCGGCGGCGACCTTTACCCGGACGATATCCGGGGCAAGATGGATTACTCCAACTTCTGCCAGGGCGCCGGGCATGGCAACCGCACTGCCGTGCACCGCAGTAAGGAAATCGGCATCGGCATGGCCGGTGGCATCGGCGTGCTGATGGACTTCGCCGGCAACGATTCATACAGCGCCGGCGGCTTTGCCCAGGGCACGGCTTACTGGGACGCGCTGGGACTGCTCATAGACGTGTCCGGCGACGACAGCTACCGGGCCACCGAATACGCCCAGGGCGGGTGCGTTCACGTGGCCGCGGCCGGCCAGTTCGATTTCGCCGGCAATGATGCCTACCGCAATACGGCTTCCCTTACCCTGGGCACCGGCAAGGATTATTCCATCGGCGTCCATATCGATACCAGCGGCGATGATTCTTACGACGCCCTGGAAGATTCCATGGGTATGATAATGGGCGGTGGGGTCGGGCTGTTCATCGACGGTGCCGGTAATGATACCTATAATATGTATAGCCATTATCCCGGCCGCGGCGACATTAATGCCTACGGCGGTGCGGAAGAGAATAGTAAATGCGCCGTCGGCATATTCCTTGACCTGGCCGGGGATGATACCTATAAGACGAATAAACCGGCGCCCGGCCTGGCGGTCGGTGACGGCAATACCTGGTCGCTGGGAAAAATGGCTGTTGCTGTTGACAAGTAGGAATTGATTTTATACAAGTTGTATTATTGATTGATGAATTGATGAAAGGAGAGAATGCAGATGAGAATTACGAAACAGTTTGCGATAATGTCGATTAACAAGCCCGGGGTCCTGGCCAATATCGCCAAGTCGCTGGCCGAGAAAAAGGTCAATATCATCGCCATGATTATTTCCGATGCGGTGGAGCTGGGCGTGCTCCGGATAGTGGTGGACAAGGTCGACGTTGCCCGCCCGGTCCTGACCCGGTTATTCTCCGATGTTACCGAGACCGATGTGCTGCTGGTCGATATGCCCAACCGGCCGGGGACGCTGGCCGACGTGGCCGAAAAACTCGGACAGGCGCACATTAACATCAATTACGCCTACGCCACCACCGGCGCTATGGGCGGTCAGACCACGGTAATACTTAAGGTCCAGTATCCGGAAAAGGCTATTGAGGTCCTCAAGGAGATTACCCGCAAGACCGAAGGCCGTCCGCTGGTCCGCCAGGGGTATTCCAAGCGCTAAGCCGGCGGGCATTCGTTAGGACGCAGATAAGCGCAGAGGCTTCGCCTCCGCAGATTGATATTATTATAAGGAATCCAGGAGAACAGGAATTATATTTAGTTGATAACAGCCTAACTATAATCCTGGGTTCCTGGTCTCATTATAAATCTTATCAGATTATGGGAACATCACATCTTGCCGATAAAACATTATGCTTCGATATAGAAAATACCTGATTATCATCATTGCGCTTTTAGTGCTCCTGCCTCTGGTGCGGATGGGATATAGATACAAGCGTTCTGCCTTGAGTAAGACCAGCCTGCCGGAATCCGGGCGGAGACAGGTCAGCGATGGCATTGCTCAGGTCGGTGATTCAGCCCGGGCGCGGCTGCGTCCGCACTTTGATAAGGCCCGAGTCCCTTACGCTCCGGGCAGGGTAAGCTTTCTGGCATTCAAGCAGGAAAAGACACTTGAGCTCTGGGCCGAAAAAGGCTTGCCCGAACGCCCCGATGTGACATCAGGACGGGCGGGACCGCGCTGGATTTATATCCGGACCTATCCTGTCTTGGCCGCCAGTGGCAAAGCCGGGCCGAAACTACGCGAGGGCGACCGGCAGGTACCCGAAGGCATCTACCGGGTGCTTGGGTTAAACCCCAACAGCGCTTACCACCTTTCCATCAAGATAAACTATCCCAATAACTTCGACCAGCAGAAGGCCGCTCAGGATAGGCGCACTGATTTAGGCGGTGATATTTTTGTGCATGGTAAAAACGTATCCATCGGATGCCTGGCTATGGGTGACGAGGCCATAGAGGAGTTATTTACCTTGCTCAACGATGTCGGTGTTAACCAGGTCAGGGTCATCATCGCGCCAAACGATATGCGCAAGATGCCGGCCAGCCTGGACCTGAATATCCCCTGGCTCCCGGAACTCTACGGCATCCTCAGCCAGGAGCTGAAGGATTATCGCTGAATAATAAAGTAATGAAAATAGCAGTCCTAATACCAGTATTGATTTACTTCGTTTTGCCGTTAGTCGGATTTTTAATCTATTTAAAAATATACAAGCGGATGCTGAGGGATAAGATACCGAAGCCACCAGTCATATCTTTATTCATTCTGTTCATACATTACGGAGGATATTTGCAAGTAATTCTGACATCCTTATTTTTGCGCTGGTCTGGTATGGCATCATTAGGGGCTTTTTATTTGCTCCTTTTATCTCCCATCGTTACCGGTATTATGACTATTAACCTTTATTTAAAGCGGGACCTTTCAAGATTCCATAAGGTAATCTATTTTACAAGCTTAGGATATCTGATTTTAATAAGTATAACTTTTGTTACTGTGGTTGTTATGACACTGCTAAAGCGGATTTAAAGTAATACTAACGTTCGCCACAACCGCCTAAATCCTCAATATAACTTCATGCCAGAGGCAGATCCCTGCCCGCTAATTGGCAGGCGCGGCGCCTTTGGCGCGACACTTCCCGCCGTCAAATTGTCGGACGTCAGACATTTGGTGCTATAGCGCTATTTTGGAGGGGGTAATTGTCGGACGTCCGACATTTACCCTTATTTTAAGCTGATAGTGTATGGATAGATAGGTGAATCCCATATCCATTAGGGGTGAAGGTCATATCCATTAGAGGGGTAGGCTATATCCATTAGGGGTGAAGGCTATATCCGTTAGGGGTGAAGGCTATATCCGTTAGGGGTGAAGGTCATATCCATTAGAGGGGTAGGCTATATCCGTTAGGGGTGAAGGCTATATCCGTTAGGGGTGAAGGCTATATCCATTAGAGGGGTAGGCTATATCCGTTAGGGGTGAAGGTCATATCCATTAGAGGGGTAGGCTATATCCATTGGGGGTGAAGGCTATATCCATTAGGGGAGGAGGCTATATCCATTAGGGGTGAAGGCTATATCCGTTAGGGGTGAAGGCTATATCCATTAGGGGAGGAGGCTATATCCATTAGGGGAGGAGGCTATATCCATTAGAGGTGGGGGCTATCTATATGCTATATACCCTCCACCTCCCCCTGGCTACCCGTTTACCCTAATATCTTAAGGATACGCTGGAGTTCATCCTCGCTGGAATAGCTTATGAAAATAGAGCCGAAGATTAATTTATCGCCCATTTTGCCGGAAGTGATGCGCACATCAGATTTGTTGCACAGTTTTTGCCTGATTCGTTCCGCATACTCGCGAAGGGTTGAGTCATTGCCGCAATGGAATTCCTTATATTGCGGTTGCCGGCTGAAGGTGCCGCCCATGCCGACGCCTCTGGGGTGGATCAACGAATCAACGATGATTCTCAGGTTTCTGACCGAGAGGTCCTCGTTCTTGACTCTCTGCCATATTTTCAGGCGCCGTTCGGGGTCGGGAATGGCCAAAAGCGCCATGGCGTGTCCGACCCGGATTGTCTGACGTCCGACATCATCCTGTATCTCCTTTGGCAAGGATAATAGCCGGATTAAATCGGTGACCGTGGTCCGGCCGACGCCGACCCGCTCGGCTACCTCTTGATGAGTCAGGTTAAATGTATCGGCCAACTGCTTGTAGCCCTTGGCCCGCTCGATGGGGTTGAGGTCTTTGCGGTGGGTATTTTCGATGATGGCCCATTCCAGCATCTGGCGGTCGTCGGCCTCCTTGACCACGGCCGGGATGGTGTCCATCTTGAGCGCCTGGCAGGACCGGAATCGCCGCTCGCCCATAATGATTTCGCAACAATCAGGGTTTTTAGGGTCTCGTCTGACGATGATGGGCTCCAGCACGCCGGCCGTCTTGATGGAGTCCATCAGCTCCTGCAGTCCGGCCTGGTCAAATGTCTTGCGCGGCTGGAACCGGTTCGGGATGATGGTCGACAGCTTTATCTCCTGGACCTGCTTATTTTCTGACTTTTTATCCATATAATTTTAGCCACAGAGGCACAAAGGGACACAAAGCTTTAATTGTAATAGTTAATATCTGATTTTTTGAGGGCGATCTTTATACGCTAGAGGACAAGAACATTTTTTCGTGTCATCTTCATCCATATAAACTGGGAATCCCTTTCCATTTTTTCGCACTAAATACATATTTTTGGTGAGATTTAATTCGCTTTTAATGTAAAATCTAGCAAATTCCTCGATTACATAGGTGCTCATTTTAATTCTAAGGTTATCATCTGGGTTATCAAGTTGTATTGTAGTCAGCCCAGGTTTACGTTTTACAATATGGGCAATTACATTACGACAGTCATCAAGAAAATAATTACCAAGTTTTTTATTATTTAATGGTAATTTTGATATCTCATCAGTGGATAATCTTATCCCATTCCTATTTTTCCTATAAGTTTTATTTATCCATCCAACGGCGTCTTTCTTCCCTATTTCCAATACTTGCCAATAAAATAAGAAGGATAAAAACTGATTATTAGAACTAGAAGCTTCTCTAAAAAGTATAAGGGCATTTCTTTGCTCATTAGTTTCAATTTTTGGGATTTTGGATATGTTATATCCTTGTATATTTCCCCCAAAAGGTACTTCGGGGAAACTAAAGCACCTGCACTTTGCTTTTTTTAGTGTGCAATTACCATAAACTCCAAATCCACCTATGTTTTCTAATTTTGTTCTTGACCCATTTTCCCAACTTAGGGCACTTAAGAATTCTGATGCGGTTATATATGCTTTATCCTGAAGTTTTTTATTATTGCCCCCAGATATTATTGTTAAAAGAACATCTTGCCATTTTCTTGTATTATTTTGGATTAATTTATATCGAATTCCTTTGTATTCAAAGTAATATACATTTCTGCAAAGTCGAGAAGTGTTATCAAAACCGATATGCATTAAATAAGACATATTTTAATATCAAGATAAAATACTTGATTTATTTCTTTTGTCAATTCGTGTTCTTCGGGAATACTCGGGATAAATAATTTGTGTCTCTTCTTTGAGTTAATTTGCGTTCATTCGTGACTAAACACCAGCGCCGCGGCGCCGATCAAGCCGGCGTCGCCGCCCAGCTTGGCACGGACGATGCGGGGGCATTTGGACTTCGAGGGCATGGTCCGGCCCCGGACGTTCAGCCGGATTTGGTTCATCAGTATATCGCCGGCCTCGGACATCTTGCCTCCGATGATTACTAACTCAGGGTCGAGCACGTTAATGAGCCCGGCAATGGCCACGCCCAGATACCAGCCGGTCTCCTTGACCACTTCGAGTTCGAGTTTGCGCCCGCGCCTAGCCAAATCGAATATCTTTTTGGCCGTGATTTTATTTGATTTCCTCCTGTCCTTACAGGAGGCTTTGCTCTCTCCTGTCTCGTGCATCCTGTCTCTCATCCGCCTGACCACTCCGGTAGCCGATGCCACGGTTTCCAAACAGCCGTAATTGCCGCAACCGCACCTGACCTTGTGCCAGGGCGGTATTGGGACGGGCACGTGCCCGACCTCACCGGCGTAACAGAAACTGCCTCGGTATATTTTACCGTCGATGATGATGCCTCCGCCGACTCCGGTACCAAGAGTCAGGAGTATCAGGTTCTTAACGCCCCGGCCAGCTCCGCAGTATTGTTCGCCCAGGGCGGCTACGTTGGCGTCGTTCTCGATATGGACCGGCAGTCCTAATCCTGATAGTGCCTTCTTTATGGGCAGTCTGGCCCAGCCGGGTATGTTCGGGGTAGGGGCCAGGGGCATGCCTTTGTTCGGGTCTATCTGCCCGGGCATACAGGCTCCGATGCCGAGAATAGCCCGATTCCTTATGGTATCTTTGGCCAGCCTGACCACGCGCCGGAGCAGGGCCGGGCCGCCTTGGCTGGCCTGGGCCGGAATGGTTTTCCGGAGAAGGATTCGGCCTAGTTCGTTCACCAGCCCGACCGAGATGTTGGTGCCGCCGATGTTTATGCCCAGTGCGATACGCATAATTATTTCAAATTGCAGATTACAGATTAATATGGAATTTGTAATATAAAATATGAAATTATATTATTTATGCATAAAGTAAAGATTTAGTAGACATAAAGTAATCAGAATGTAAAATACCGATAATTATGAGGCTGCATCGTTATTTTATCGGCCTGCTTGTTGCGGTGTGGGTGGTCTTGGCCGCATCCTGCGGAGAGGATACCAAGTCCAAGAACGCTCAATCCCAAAAACCGCTGTTGCTGGGGGCTTATTATAACCCCTGGTTCGGTGCTGATACCAAGCAGTGGTCGGGGAGCCTCAGGAAGAAACTGACCATCCAGCAGACGCCGACCCTGGGCGAGTATAACTGCCGCGATATTGCCGTCATCAAGAAGCATTTGGAATGGGCCGACCAGGCTGGCATCGACTTCTTCGCCATGAACTGGTACGGACCCAATACCTGGACCGATGGGACCGTCAAGGATAACTGGGCGCCGTACCTGGTAAAGACCAATAGCCAGTTTAAGTTCTGCATCGCTTACCAGACCCTTTTCATACTGGACAGTGTGGGCGGGGCCATCCCGATGACACGCGAGGCGTCCAAGCTGATGCTGGACCAGTTCACCTACCTGGCTGCGGAGTATTTCAACCATCCCAACTACCTCAAGATAAACGGCCGGCCGGTGGTGTTCGTCAAGCAGAGCCGGCTGTTGATGGGCGACTACGAAAAGGCGCTGGCCCGGGTCAAGACCATCATCAAGCACCAGAAGGATTTTGATATCTTCCTGGTGGGCGACGAGGTCTGGTGGAAGGGCATCACGACACAGCGTGTGAAATCTTTCGACGCCATAACGGCTTCGAGCATGCCGGGCTCGCTGCAATACGACGGCATGCCGCTCCTGAACGGGTATTTTACCGACCTTGAGAAGCAGTTTGAATTATACAAAGCCGAGGCGGCTAAGGGCAACGTCCGATTTATCCCGTCCGCGATGCCCGGCTACAACGACCGGGGTATCCAGATAGATGTGTCGCACGCGATACTGGCCCGCGAGGCGACCATGGACAAGGAGAACGAAGGCACCACTTACCGGCTCTATTTAAGGCTGGCCAGGAAATACCTCGACCCGGCGCTGAATATGATGATGATAACCTCGTTCAACGAATGGGCCGAGGACACCCAGATAGAGCCGTGCGCCAGCAGTTTCCTGACCCCGTCCAAACATCCGGTCGAGCTGACCGGCGGCCATAATTATCACGGATATAACGATATTTATTTGAAGATAACAAAAGAGGAGAAGGAAGCGAAATAGCATTGCAAATTCCAGATTGCATATTGCAAATTAATCTGAAATTTGAGATTTGAAATCTGTAATTCCTGAAAGGAAACTATATGAATCAGAACAGTGACATGGAATCAATCAAGAAGTTGCGCGACGCCTATGACAAGATGCGTACGGAAATCGCGAAGGCCATCATCGGGCAGGAGAAGGTGCTGGAGGAATTGCTCACCTGCGTTTTCTCCAAAGGCCATTGCCTGATTATCGGCGTGCCCGGGCTGGCCAAGACGCTGATGGTCCGGACCCTGGCCCAGGCGCTGTCGCTCTCCTTCAACCGCATCCAGTTCACACCGGACCTGATGCCGTCCGATATCACCGGCACCGATGTCATTCAGGACGACCGGGCAACAGGCCAGCGCTGTCTGCAGTTCATCAAGGGGCCGGTCTTCGCCAACGTCATCCTGGCCGACGAAATCAACCGCACGCCGCCCAAGACCCAGGCGGCATTACTCGAGGCCATGCAGGAATTGCAGGTCACGGCCGGCGGGCGCAAGTACGTGCTGGACCAGCCGTTCTTCGTGCTGGCCACCCAAAACCCCATCGAGCAGGAGGGCACTTATCCGCTGCCCGAAGCCCAGCTGGACCGTTTTATGTTTAACATCGTCATCGAATATCCAAAGGAGAGCGAGGAGCTGGAGATAATGAAGCTGAACGCCTCGGCCTTCGACGTCAAGCTCAATAAGGTGCTCAGCGCCCAGGAAATAATCAGCCTGCAGGAGATAGTCCAGCGCGTGCCGGTGGCCGAGTACGTGATGCAATACGCCATGAACCTGGTGCGCCAGACCCGGGTGCACGCCCAGGAGCCGGTGCCGGAGTTCATCAGGCAGTGGGTGGCCTGGGGCGCCGGTCCGCGCGCCTCGCAGTACCTCATCACCACCGCCCGGGCCAGGGCCGTGCTCCAGGGCAGGTATTACGCCACCACCGAGGATATCAAGGCCGTGGCTTACCCGGTCCTGCGCCACCGCATCATCCGTAACTTTACCGCCGAGGCCGAAGGCATCACCACCGATAAGATTATTGCCAAACTTATAGAAATCACGCCGGCCACCGAGGACGAATTAAGCAAGAATGGAAAATTACCGAAAGTACTTGGATCCTAAGGTCCTGAATAAAATCAGCGGCTTGTCGCTTAAGGCGCGCCTGGTGGTCGAAGGGTATCTCAGCGGGTTGCATAAGAGCCCTTACCACGGCGTCAGCATCGAGTTCCGCTCGCACCGCGAATATGTCCCGGGCGACGACCTGCGCCACCTGGACTGGAAGGTCTTCGGCCGCTCGGACCGGCTTTACGTCAAGCAATACGAACAGGAAACCAACCTCTTCGCCTACATCCTGCTGGACATCTCCGAATCGATGTCGTATGCCTCCGGCCTGATAAGCAAGCTGGAATACGCCAAGTACCTGGCCGCGGCGCTGTCATACCTGATGATACAACAGCAGGACGGAGTCGGCCTGGTGCTCTTTGACCAGAAGGTGGCCAAGTCGATACCGTCCCGGAGCAGTCCGGCGCACCTGAACCTGATTCTTAAGGAACTGGATGAAGCTAAAGCAGTGCGGCGGACGGACTTCAAGGCGCTTTCGACGGATATGACCGAGCGGCTGGAGAAGAAGGGGCTGATAATAGTCATTTCCGACCTGTTCGATAATCCCGATAACCTTATCAAAGGGCTCCAGAAAATCCGGCACAAGGGGCAGGAGATAATCGTATTCAACATACTCGATGACTACGAGATAGATTTCCCGTTCACCAAGATGACCCGCTTCGACGGGCTGGAGGGCTATCCGCAGCTGACCACCGACCCGCGGGCGTTGCGGGCGGAATACCTCAAGGTCATGGATGATTTTACGACCAAAATCAGGCATACCTGCCAGCAGGAGCGGATAGATTACGTCAGGATAGCCACGAACCAGACGCTCGACGTGGCCCTGAGTATTTATTTGGCCAAAAGGGCGCAGATGTAGAATGATTACAAATTGCATATTTCAAATTACAGATTAAATTTAAAATGATGATAAAGCGGTTTGAGGATTTGCCGGTCTGGCAGGCGGGCAGGGAATTAGTTAAATATGTTTATTCTTTGACTAAACAGACACTATTCAAGAATGATTTTGGATTGAAAGAACAAGTACAGAGGTCTGCTGTTTCCGTTCCAAGTAATATTGCCGAAGGGTTTGAGCGGGGGACTAAACAGGAATTCATCCAGTTTTTATATGTTGCCAGAGGGTCAGCCGGTGAGCTAAGGTCGCAGTTGTATAATGCTTACGATACAGGATATATTTCGCAGGACAAGCTGAAAGATGGAGTTAACAAATGTGTTGATATATCAAAACAAATAGCAAGTTTTATAAAATATCTCAAAGACTCTGACTACAAAGGTGATAAGTTTAAGAAATGATGATAATTTTAAATCTGTAATTAATTTGTAATTTGTAATCTGAAATTTGTAATTAATAAGGTATGGACTTCATCAATCCTTCATTACTCTGGCTGGCAGTGGCCGGCGCGGTGCCGGTAATCATCCACCTGCTTAACAAACAGCGCTACCAGAAGGTGCGCTGGGCGGCCATGGAGTTCCTGCTGTCCGCCATAAAGAAGACCCGCAAGCGCATCCAGCTGGAGAACCTGCTGCTGCTCCTTCTGCGGGTGCTGGTGGTCATCGGACTGGTGCTGGCGCTCAGCCGCCCCTTTCTGACCGGCAAGCTGGCCGGCAGCCTGGCCCAGTCGGACACGCACGCCATCATCTGCATCGATAATTCATACAGTATGGGTTACCGGTCCGGAACCCGGAGCAACTTCGACCAGGCCAAGGAGGCGGCCAACAAGATTATCGATGCACTCAAACCCGACCGGGGCGATAAGCTGTCGCTGGTGACTATCTCGGACCGGCCGGAAGTGGCGGTGCCCGAGGCGTCTGTCAGCCTGGCCCAGGCCCGCAAGAAGCTGACCGACCTGTCGCTGTCCGATTACGGCACCGATATTTCCAAATCCATCCCGCTGGTCCAGGATATCATCGCCAAGTCTACCTGCTCGCGCAAAACGGTTTACCTGATTACCGACAACCAGCGCGGCGGATGGGAAGGGCTGAGCGGCGCCCGGACCGCGGATTTGTTTAAGCAGATAACCAAGTCGGCCGAATTGCGCGTCATAGAGACCGGCGAACAGAACCAGCCCAACCGATTGGTCAGCAAGGTTTATCCGTCGGCGCTGACGCCGGCCGGCGAAGGCGGTATTATTACGGCCAATATGCCCGTGAGTTTCATAGTCGAGGTGGTTAATAATTCGCAGAGCGCCGTATCCCAGCTCCGGGTAAATTTCCTGGTCAACGGGCTGAAGCAATCCAGCGCCGCAATAAACATCGAGGCGTATAAATCGGCTCAGACCGGTTTTAATTATACTTTCAGCGCGGCCGGACCGAACTGGGTCAGGGCCGAGATCGAGTCTGATAACCTGCCGGTGGACGACAGCGCCATCTACGCCTGCGAGGTCAAGGAGTTCATCCGGGTGTTGCTGGTGGACGGCGAACCGGCCATCGAGCCGTTTGAAGACGAGGTCGGCTACTTGCGTTCCGCCTATTATCCGTCCCGGCGCTCCGATGACGACCGGCCCGTTCTGGATTACAACCGCATCACGCCGTACCTGGTTGAGGTCATAAGCGGTTCGGTGTTCATCACCTCGGAGCAGGTGGCTTTTGATAAGTACGATTTAGTGGTGCTGGCCAACCAGGAGTTCCTGCCCCAGGACAAGATAAAGGCGCTGGAACAGTGGGTCGGTTCCGGCGGCGGGTTGATGGTTTTCCTGGGCGATAAGATAGACCGGGCCAGCTACAACGAGCAGGTCTACAAGAACGGGGCCGGGCTTCTGCCGGCCCAGTTGGGCGAGATAAAAGGCGACAAATCGCGGCAGCAGGCCGTCCGGATGGATAACATAGATTTCAATAATCCGGCCCTGGTATTTTTCAGCAACATCCGCGACCGGCTCAAGTCGATGCTTATCTACGAATATTACGCCACCGTCGGCACGGACAGCGGCTCGTCGGCCTCGGCCCGGATTCTGGCCCGGCTGAACGACCCGGACACCACGCCGCTGATACTGGAGAAATCGTTCGGCCAGGGCCGGGTGATTATGCTGACCACCTCGGCGGACGGCGAATGGAACGTTATGGCCGCCCGGCAGTCCTATGTGGTTCTGGTTGACCAGTTGTCCATGAACCTGGTCCGGGCCCGGGAGCAACTGGTGTCGCGCAACCTGCAGGTGGGTGGGGTCATAAGTTTCCCGGTGGCGGGCGAGGCCGGTAATTTTCTGATGTCCACGCCCAAGCGAGGCATGGTGCTGTTGCAGGTCAGTGCTCCGGCTGGTTCGGCGGGGCAGGCCGGACGGTCAGTCACTTTCGGCGATACGGTCAATTCCGGATTATACACGCTGGAGCAGATGGTTTCCGGCTCATCCACCAAGCAAAAGGTCAGCTGTTTCGGGGTGAATCTTCTGCCGGCCGAGGGCGACCTCAGGCGCATCGGGCCGGACGAGCTCAAGCGAATTGTCGGCGATTCAGTTCAGGTCACCGGCGCCGGCGGCGATATCACCGGCTCGACTGCCAAGAAGTCTGCCGCGCCGCCTTTGAGCCATCTATGGAAATACCTGATATACGCCGTCCTGATTGCGGCCGCGCTGGAGATGTTCCTGGCCTATCGCTTCGGGAGATATAAGTAATTTGCCACGGAGTCACAGAGAACGCAGAGATTTTTATATCCATTTGCTTGCTATTCGGGTAATAATAGTTATCTTCGCAATGTAAATGTAATTTGAAATCTGTAATTTGTAATTAGTATTCACATATGTTCAAACCGGAAAAGTTCATAGACGAAAAGATCAAAGAGCTCAAGGACAAGATCAAGGGCACGGCCGTCATCGGCATCTCCGGCGGGGTGGACTCGACCACCGCGGCTATCATCGTGCATAAGGCCATCGGCCCGAACCTCAGGGGCATCCTGGTCGATACCGGCTATATGCGCAAGAACGAGATTGCCTTTAACGAGAAGATGCTCAAGGGCCTGGGCATAAACACACTGGCCGTCGATGCCAGCCAGCGGTTTTTCTCCAAGCTCAAGGGCGTGACCGAGCCGGAACACAAGCGCAAGATCATCGGCGAGCAGTTCATCCGGGTGTTCGAGGAGATTGCGGAGAAAGAGAATGCCAAATACTTCATCCAGGGCACCATCGCGCCGGACTGGATAGAGAGCGGCGGCGGGCTGAGGGATGTCATCAAATCGCACCACAACGTGGGTGGCCTTCCCAAGGATATAAAGTTCGAGATAGTCGAACCGCTGCGCGACCTGTACAAGGACGAGGTCCGCATGGTCGGGCACAAGCTCGGCCTGCCCGAAGACGTCTACCAGCGCCAGCCGTTCCCCGGTCCGGGACTGGCCGTGCGCATCATCGGCGAGCCGACCAAACAGAACGCCGATATCGTTCGCGAGGCCTGCGCCATCGTCGAAGAGGAGATAGAACTTGCTTCGAAGAATAAAGAGATGGTCAAACCCTGGCAGTATTTCGCGGTGTTGCTACCGGTCAAGGCGGTCGGCGTGCACGGCGACGTTCGGGCCTACGGCAACGTCGTGGTCGTCCGCTCGGTCGAGAGCAAGGACGGCATGAGCGCCTCGTATTCCAAGATACCGCACAGCGTGCTGGAAAAGATATCGGTACGGATTACCAATACCCTCAAGGACAGCGTCAGCCGGGTGGTCTATGACATTACCAACAAACCGCCCGGGACGATTGAATACGAATAAAGATATTTCAGATTTTAGATTACAGATTTCAGATTAATTTGAAATATGTAATTTGGAATTTGTAATTAATTTTATGAAACGCGTTTACGTGATTGACAACGGCGGGCAGTGGACGCACCGCATCTGGCGTGTGCTCCGGGAGCTGGACTGCGAGTCCAAGATTATCCCCAATACTACGCCGCTGGACCAGATAGACGCATCGGGCCTGGTCTTGAGCGGCGGCGCGCCCAGGATCGCCTGGGAAAACCTGAAATTAGGCAGCTGCACCGATTACCTGGCTCAGTTCTCCGGCCCGATACTGGGCGTCTGCGTCGGGCACCAGCTTATGGCCGTCTACTACGGCGGTAAGGCCGGGCCGTCCGAGATACCGGAATTCGGGCTGTGCAATATAAAGGTCATAGAGCCGGACGACCTGTTCAAGGGACTGCCGTCCGAATTCCAGGTCTGGCAATCTCATAACGACGAGGTCAAGGAGGCCGGGGAGTTCATTACCCTGGCCGGTTCCAAGGACTGTAAGATACAGGCAATCAAGCACAAGACCAAACCGCATTACGGCATCCAGTTCCACGCCGAGGTCAACGACACCGAACACGGTGAGCAGATATATCAGAACTTCGTGAACCTGATTAAATAATTACAGATTTCAAATTACACATTGCAGATTAATAATCTGAAATCTGAAATTTGTAATATGAAATATATTTTTACGTTATTCGCAGTCCTTGCGCTTTTTCTGTCTGCCTGTTCAGATACCAAGCCGAATATTCAGCAGACTAACACTGACACCTTGCCACTAACATCTAGCCACACCTCTGACCTGCAATGGTGGGGCACGGCCAAAGCCGAGATAGGCCGGATGCTCAAGGACACCAACCGGACCGAGAACGATATCGAACAGCCCAAATGGTTCGAGTCCGAATACAGCACCCTGGGCCGGATGCCGCTCATAGATACCGCCCTGGCCAATCCTCTCCTGATGCCTGAGATAGCCATGTATTTTGACGGACAGTGCCGTAAGGGTTCGGAAGGTTTTCAGGAATTGTTCTACACCGCGGACGAGATGGCTAATCAATCTCTACGCGAATACGATAACTGCCACATCAAAGAGGCCGGTCTGCCGCCTGAAGCGGCCCAGATATATGAGGATATGAACAAGGACAGCGGTCTTGCAGGCATAAGCGGTTTATTGGGCGGGACGATGGTTGCTGTCTTTAACGCTAAAACTATGTGCGACAGTGCCTTTAAGAAGCTGACTGATGACGAAAAGGCCCGGGCGGCTAAATTGCTGCGGCAGTATTTCCTGGCGGAGAAAGACGGCAAGACCGAATTCAGCGCCTTTACGGTCGAAAGCACTGACAGCAATGTTGAATTGATACATCTCATGCGCAATATAGACTGGTCGGAATTATTACATGCTGTGCACCTTATCACCGAATTAATGGATGACCCGGAAGAGATATCGAGCGTGATAAAACTGGAGCCATTAAAAGGCCGACCGGACATTCTCCTTGACAAGGAAACATCCATCGGCCGCATCATCGTCGGCAATACCGGTAATAACACCTACACCGAGGATGCGGCCATTATCATCGACCTGGGCGGGGATGATACATATCTTAACAATGCCGGCGGCACCAGGCCCGGTAAAATCAATGCGGCCATTGTCATAGACGTCAGCGGCAACGACATCTACCGGGGGCAGGATTTTTGCCAGGGCTGCGGCTATCTGGGCGTCGGCGCGCTGATGGACCTGCAGGGTAACGATACCTACATCGGACGCGACTTCTGCCAGGCCTCGGCTTTGGGCGGGTTCGGGTTCCTCTACGACGGGGTCGGAGACGATACCTACACGGCCGACCTGGGCGGGCAGTCCTCGGCTATATTCGGCTACAGCATCCTGAGCGAGCGGGCCGGCAACGATTCCTACACCTGCAGCATGTTCGGCCAGGCCGGCGCGGCCACCATGGGCGTGGCCATTCTGGCCGAGGCATCAGGCAACGACACCTATCAGGGCGGCGGTAAGTATCCGTTCTATGGACAGACCGATGCCGCGGTGGTCCAGGGCGCAGCCATCGGAATGAGGCCCTGGCCCACGCCGGGCAGGTTCACCCTCTACGGCGGGATTGCCTTATTAAGCGATGCATCGGGCGATGACCGCTACAGCGCCCAGGCATTTGCCCAGGGCGGCAGTTATCTCTTCTCCTTAGGCATGTGCGTGGACAGCAACGGCAACGATTATTATTCCGGCACGGATTATGTCCAGGGCTCGGCCTGCCATCTGGGCGCGGCCTGCATGATAGACCGGGCCGACAACGATGTCTATACCGCCACCAACCACAGTACCGGCGGCTCGCTCGACAGGTCGGCCGGCGTGTTTCTGGATATCCGGGGCAATGACAGGTACAACAGCCCCGAGGGCGTGGGCTATGCCGGCAAGCCGCGCGGTTGCGGGGTATTCGTGGACTGCCTGGGCGACGACAGGTACGAAGTCGGTGTCTACGGCCGGGCTCGCTATCCGTACTCCGAGAACACCCAGTCCAGCGCCTTCTTCCTGGATATGGGTGGCAGGGACGTATACGACGCCAACCGTCCGTTAGGTGGGGAGTTAGCTTGGGGCGATAATAAATCTTGGCAACAGGGCGAGTGGGGGATGGCGCGTGATTGGCCGGCCGTGCCGGTGAAGATGAATGAGGCTGGATGGTCGCCTATGGGGTTGCTCGTATTGAATTATATACGAGTTATGGTGGAAGGTTATGACAAAGTAATGGATGATGCGGAATTACTTAGCACCTTTGAACGCTTTGGTGTATTTGATGATATAGTTAATGCCGGCGATAAAGCAGTTGATATTGTGGCGTCACTTTCCGGCTCATGGAATCCATTCACGCAAAGAGACTTGATTGATATTATAGAAACAATGCGCCTGAAGAAGTTGGTTAAAAAAGGCGATAACCCTGAATTATCCGGACTACTTTTATCCAGTAAGAAAGATATCAGCCTGTTAGGCGTTACCTATTTCTTCAGGACCATTAACAGCCAGTCCAAGCCAGACGAAGAGATAATAGATGCGTTAACCGAACGGGCGCTCGAGGATGAATCGCCTGAGGTGCGGGGCATAGCGGCCCTGGTCTTAGTGAAGACCGGCGATGTCAGTCTTTTGCCGGTAATAGATAAATGCCTGCAGGACAAGGACTGGACGGTCCGGCGCCGGGCCGTGATGGCTCTGGGGTATATCAAGGACAGGAAAACGCTGGATATCCTTATCAACCTCTTTAACACCGAAAAGGCCCATCCTGTCCGGGCTCAGATAGTGTCTGTTATGGGCCGGCTGGGATTCCCTGAGGCCGTACCTTACATAAAGAAAGCGCTTGAGCCGGTGAACGGTGCGTATGAAAGCGATTTCACCCGCTACTACGCGGCTCGGGCTTTGGCGCTTGGCTTCAAGGATAAATCAGGCGTAGATGCTTTGATAGATTTAATGGGTATGCAGAACCTGAGCATCGTGGAGGAAATCACCGCTATCCTCAAGGAACTGACCGAACAGGACAAGGCCGGGTTGAAGGAGTGGTGGACGGCCAACAGGGATAAGTTTGAGTTCAAGAAATAAGCCACGAATTAACACGAATACACACTAATTTATTCGTGTTCATTAGTGTCTATTCGTGGTTACAGATTTTACGTTTATTCCCGCCTGCCAATTAGCGGGCAGGTGTGGCTTATATTCTTTGCGCCAAGACCCGCTTTTCGTAGGCCTTTATCTCTTTGATAAGCTCGCCATCAGTGGGCACGCCCGTCTTCAGGCAATAATAATCCCAGATCGGCCCGGCCGGTAGCATCCGTGATTCTTCCGACAGTGCCAGGCGGCTGAAGCCGTCATCGGATAATTTTGGCTGGAGCAGAGCCAGCAGCAATCCTTTCAAAACCGTCCGGGCGCCGAGCGCCCAGGCGCCGATGCGGTTGATGGATGCGTCAAAGAAGTCCAGCGCGATATGGATATCTTTTATCCGTTTGCTCCGGACTATTTCTTCGGCCACGGCCCTGAGCTGGTCATCCAGCACCGGCACGTGGTCCGAGTCCCAGCGCACGCTCCGGCTGATGTGCAGGAGCAGTTCCTTGGAGAACAACAGCAGTGCCGGGATTTTGTCGGCTACGGATTCGGTCGGATGGAAATGTCCCAGGTCCAGGCAGGGGATTTTATCGTTCCTGAGGCAATAGCCCAGGTAGAACTCGTGCGAGCCGACCACGTAGGATTCCGAGCCGATGCCGAAGAGTTTGCTTTCCAGCGCGTCTTTAATCTGGCTGGCTGGATACTTATCCCGGTATATTTTATCAAGCGATTCCTTGAGCCGTCGGCGCGGCGCCAGCCGGTCAGCCGGGCTGTCCTTGGCGCCGTCCGGTATCCAGAGGTTATGGATGCACGGACTCTTTAGCGCCTGGCCCATATAGGCCGCAATCCGGCGGCATTGCCGGACGTGGGCTATCCAGAACTCGCGGGTGGATTTGTCCGGACTGCTCAGGGTCAGACCGGTTGATGCCTTGGGATGCGAGAACAGCGTGGCGTTGAAGTCCAGCTTGACGCCTTCGGCCCTGGCCCAGTCCACCCAGCCCTTGAAGTGCGCCGGCGTGATCTGGTCGCGGTCCACGGTGCTATTCCCGAACTCGCCGTAGATGGCGTGCAGGTTCAGGCGGTGCTTACCTGGTAGCAGTGCGTAGACCTTATGCAGGTCAGCCCGAAGCTCTGTAACATTGCGCGCCTTGCCGGGGTGATTACCGGTGACCTGGATGCCGCCGGACAGGGCGGTTGCTGACTGTTCAAACCCGGTGACATCGTCTCCCTGCCAGCAGTGGATGGAGAGCGGGATGGCGGACAGCATCTTGAGCGCCTGTTCGGTATTGACCCCGTATTCAGCGTATCTGGACTTGGCCAGTTTATAAGCGAGATTGATATTATTCATTTATAAGATATATTAATTTTTCATAAGGTTTATGCCACTTTTTTGTATCTTTGGGTTCGTACCGTTTAAGCTTGAATGACTGCCTGATAATCCGCCTGATATTAGATAGAGATTTGACTGTCCCATCCGCAAGGGATTGGACCATGATATTGCCGATGGCGGTGGCCTCGATCGGCCCGGCCATGACGGGCAGTCCGGTGGCATCGGCCGTGAATTGGCAGAGCATCTTGTTCCGGGCGCCGCCGCCGATGATGTGAATCCTTTGAATAGGCTGTCTGGAGAACTGATTCAATTGCTCCAGCACATAACGGTATTTCAGGGCCAGGCTTTCCAGGATGCACCGGGTGAATTGGGCCGGGGAGCCGGGCGCCGGTTGTCCGGTCCGGAGGCAATATGCAGTAATGGCCGCGGCCATATTCGGCGGATTAAGGAACTCGGGGTCGTCCGGGTCTATTACGCTCCGGAATGCCGGCGCTTTGCCGGCCAGCCTTAACAGGTTATCGTAATCATTCTGGCTGGGCCAGCATCTGCGGCACTGCTGCAGGAGCCACAGGCCGGTTATGTTTTTCAGGAATCGGTAGGTGTTGCCGACGCCGCCCTCGTTGGTGAAGTTCATGGCCAGCGATTTGCGGTTGATGACCGGAGACTTGGTCTCTATGCCCATGAGCGACCAGGTGCCGGAGCTGATATAGGCCCAGCCGTTACCCTGGGCCGGCACGGCCGCCACAGCCGAGGCAGTGTCGTGGCTGCCCACGGCCACCACCGGCATATTGCCCAGCTTGGCTTGTTTTGATATTGTATCTTTCAGGCGGCCGATGACGGCGCCGGGACGGGTGATTGGTTGCATCAGGCCTATGGGTATTTTGATGGCCTTGAATATATGAGGCTCCCAGGTTTCTTTACCGGGATTGTATAATTGCGAGGTGGTGGCGAAGGTGAACTCGGTGGCCTTGGCGCCGGTCAGGTAATAATTCAGGATATCCGGGATGAAGAGCAGGTCTTTCGCTTTCTTTAGTGTCGGTGAGTTGCGCCGGGACATGGCGTACAACTGGAATATGGTATTGAAAGGCAGGAACTGGATTCCGGTGAGTTGATAGAGCCGCTGACTGGGAAATGATTTAAAGAATCGTTCCATCATTCCTTCGGTCCGGGCGTCGCGGTAGGTACAGGGGTTTTCTATGAGCCGTCCTTTTTTATCCAGCAGTCCGAAATCCACGCCCCAGGTGTCTATGCCGATGCTTTGGGGTTTTGTTTTATATGCTCTGGAATATATTTTCAGGCCTTTGATGATTTCCCGGTAAAGGTAATCGATATCCCAGCGCAGATGTCCCTGCATCTTTCGCATCCGGTTGGGGAAGCGGTGTAGTTCTTTGATGGTTAATTTGCTGTTATTAAGGATACCCAGGATGAGCCGGCCGCTCTCAGCGCCCAGGTCAAAGGCGAGGTAATTCATATTTCATTTTGCCACAGAGGCGCAGAGTGCGCAGAGATTTAATCATTTTGTTACGGCCTCTGTGATCTCTGCGGCTCCGTGGCTATTATTTCCGAACCGGGGTTTTTGGCACAAACCTGATGTCTATTTGATTTACTTTTGGCCCGGGTGAGACCTTTAGTAATATGGATTGGTACGGCTCGAATTTCAGGGTTATATTTTTAAACTTGCCTCCATGGCAGATGCGCACGGGTTTAGTTGCGGTTTTGGTGATGAGCGACTGGCCGTATTTCATCGGGTAGGTCAGGTTCTGCGCCTTGGGATTGGCGAAGAATATATAATAATCCTGTCCGGCCACGCGGCACCAATAGTCAGGCAGGCCCTTGCCTTGCACCAGCGGTGGATTGATTGCTATCTTCTTGAAGTCAGAAGAGACGTTGGGCAGGGCAGTCAACGCCTTGAGCACTTGCTTATATGTAACGGTCTTGGTCCGGCCCGGTTCCCGTGGTTTCTGCTTGAGGCAGACCGGCAGTTCGGCCCGGGCCAGCCGGAAGATGTCTATCAGCGCCGTCCGGTCGATATACTTGGAGTCTATGTATAGCGATGAGAACACGGTATTACCGCAGTGTAGTTTGCCCTTGGCGTAATAGGCGTCTTTCAGGAACGGGGCGGATACCCAGAGCGGAGCGTAGCCCTTGAGTTCCTTGGGCGGCTTGACATAGTGCATCTCCCAGTGGAAGAATCCGCTGGGCTTGAGCATCTTCTTGGGCAGGCGGTTGAGCATGAGCATATTTTCATAAGGGATATAGGCGGCCACATCAGAATATGTCCGGCCTTTTTGCATATAATTGCTGACTCTGTCTATATAGCGGTTGAAGGCCGGGGTTTCACGGGCCAGCGCGCCGTCCGGGCCGACGTGCACCGTGGCGTAAAACTCGTTATGCCTGTCCCTGGGATTGCACTCCGGCAGTTTGAGCGGAAGCGAATTATACTCCAGCAGTTTGATGGCGCCTTCGGCGCCAGAATTACTGCTGGGTATCCTCGGCTGTAACACTCCTTTGTCGTTAACAGCCGATGGACTGCCGGGTATAGTCGGCTGTAATCGGCAATCCTCAACAGCCGCACTAAAGGGCATGCCGTGCCAGAAGATATGGTTGACGCCGTTGGCCAATACGGCATCGGCCAGCAGTTTTAGGTCGGCTGTTTGTTCCCGCTTGATATATGGCGGCTGGTTGGGCCGTGGTTTCCAGCCGTAGATGCAGGTGAAGGTCTCGGCCGTGACGGTCTGACGGCCGGCCAGGGCCGCGGCCGAAGCCGGGATGATGGAGAAGTCCGGGTCAAAGAGTACGGCTTCTGATTCCGGGATATCCACGGACGCATAAGCCCTGAGCAGGTCGGTCGGCGCGCCGTGGCACTGCACCCGGGACAGGGCGCCCAGCCGGTGGCAGGCTTCGGTGAACGGCCGATAGAACTCGTTGAGCATATAATCCGACAGCAGCTGCCGGTAGTCGTAACGGACATCCGGGAACCGGTCTATCTTGGGCATATACGGCTCCAGCCGGTAGCCGAAGCGCTGGTGGAACTTGTCCCCGAATCCATTGGTCCAGAGCTGGCCGGTGGTAATCTCCAGCGAATCGCAGAACAGGGCGGAGGTTTGGCCTTTGAGCGCCGGTTTTAGCGCCTTGCCGATCTTGTCGGCATAGCGGGCAAAGGCGTTGCGGTCAAGGTGGTTCAGGACGTAAAGCGGCTTTTTTATATGGGCGCTTTCCCAGGAGTTGGCCAGCCGCTGGGGTGAGAGCCCTTTGAAATCCATTGAGGCGTCGCGCTTCTTGACGATGGAGCCGCCGAATGGCCAGAGCGAGCCGAGGGTGAAGTCGCAGCCCAGCCCGATGCGGTCGGCGTATCGTTTGGTGAAGGCGACCAGCTTGGACCATTCCGGGCTGAGCCATTTTGGTCCGGTTGGTTGGTTCTTAAGGGGATAGACCCAGGCTATTTCCACGCCGCCGAAGTGATTGCGTTTGAGCCAGTCCAGCTGGTATTTTATGGCAGATTCCTTGATCTCGTTGGAGAACCACCACCAGCGGGTGTAGGGTCTGGATGATTTATACATATTCTAATGCGCCCGTTTAAGGTCGGCAATCAGAAGTTCAATGGTAGCCTTGAACTGTTTATCTTTATAGATGCGCTGTTTTATTATTTCGATGCTGTGGAGAACAGTCGAGTGGTCGCGTCCGCCGAAGGCATCGCCTATTTCCTCGAGCGAATACTGTGGGTTGAATGTCTTGGCCAGGTAGACGCCCACCTGCCGGGCCGTGGCGATGGGCCGGGTACGCTTCTTGCTCTGGAGATCGACGACGGTCACGTTAAAATGAGTGCTGATGATTTTCTGGATATCGGATATGGTCACCTGATGGACGTCGATGCCGATTACGTCGGCGAACGCCTTCTTGGCCAGGTCCATATCTATTTTGCTCTTGTTGGTGTCGGCCAGAAGTTTGATATGATGAATGACGCCTTCCAGGTCGCGGATATTGGTATTGATGTTGGTGGCCAGGAACGAGATGACATCTTCCGGTATGGCCACCTGGTTTGTTTCGGCTTTGCTGGTAAGGATAGCGGCCTTGGTTTCGTAAGTAGGCGGGTCCAGCCGGACCACCATTCCCCACTTGAAGCGCGATACCAGCCGTTCTTCCAGGGTGGGGATGTCCTTGGGCTGGGAGTCGCTGGACAGGATTATCTGCTTCTGGGCGTTATGCAGGGCGTTGAATGTATGGAAGAACTCCTCCTGGCTGGCGTGCTTTTCGCCCATGCCCAGGAAATGGATGTCGTCGATGACCAGGATATCCACCGAACGGTACCGGTCGCGGAAGCCTTCGAGCTTGCCGCTCTTGATTCCGGCGATGTAATCATTGACGAATCCTTCGCAGGAACGGTAGATAATCGTGGTGTTGGGCGACCGGCCCATAACGGTCTGGCAGATGGCCTGCAATAAATGCGTCTTGCCCAGGCCGACCGAGCCGTGGATAAAAAGCGGATTGTATGATTTGCCCGGGTTCTCGGCCACAGCCAGCGATGCCACGTGGGCCATCCGGTTGCAGGGGCCGACGATGAACTTATCAAATGTATATTTATTATTCAAGGTCAGGCTGTTATTGTTGCTTGCGGTAAACTGGAGCCCGGGTTTCTTGGGCGGCTCAGACGGGGCATTCCCGGCGGGCGGGGCGTCATTCCCCCAGAGCGGCAGCACGCCCTGGCCGAGCTGCATCTTGGATTCCGACTTGACCGAAAAGGTCAGTTTGTAGTCATTGCCCATAGTTTCGCGGATGGCTTTCTCGATGTGCGGTTGGTAGTTCTTCTCGTAGAGCTGGCGGTAATAAACGTTGGGCAGGGGGACATCGATGGCGTTGTTTCCGGCGTCGATGAACTCGATGCCTTTAAGCCAGCGCTCAAAGTGCGCCTGGTCCACGGCCGACTTAAGATGGTCGAGTATTTTCTGCTTATTTTCTTCGGTTAACGGTGACATAATCCCTGTAATTATAATTTTTGCGTTAATAGTCAAGAAATACTTGACAGGGTTTACATTTTTAATATACTGCCGGTCTTTGATTTTATAGTTCGGTTGTTAGCGACGATGGAGCGTTACAACCGACTATACCTGGCAATAATTCTGGCGCCAAGGGCGCCATAAAAAAGCCAGTGTATAGTTCGATTGTTAGTGGCATTGTTCGAACAAAAGGTGATATATGGCCAAAGAAATAATGGCGAAGATAAAGCTGCAGATACCAGGCGGCTCAGCCACCCCGGCGCCCCCGGTCGGTCCGGCTCTGGGCCAGCATGGCGTTAATATCGGCGAATTCGTATCCCGGTTCAACTCGCAGACCAAGAGCGCACAGGGCATGATTACGCCGGTTATCGTCACTGTTTACAAGGACCGCAGTTTTGAGTTCATTCTTAAGACCCCGCCGGCTTCGGTGCTTCTTAAGAAATATGCCGGTATCGTCCAGGCTTCGGGCGAGCCCAACAAGGTCAAGGTCGGCAAGGTCACCAAGGACCAGGTCAAGGAAATAGCCAAAATCAAGCTTAAAGATTTAAATACAACTAATATGGATAAAGCTGTCAAAATGATAGAAGGTACGGCCCGCAATATGGGCATCGTTATAGAATGAAGAAACTAAGCAAACGCCTGAAGAAGATAGCCGAGATGGTCAAAACCAAGACGACTCCGGAAAACCAGGGCAAAGGATTTGAACTGGCCGAAGCTATTGGCATCCTCAAGAGCCAGGTACCCACCAAGTTCGACCAGAGCGTCCAGTTAGCGGTCCGTCTGGGAATCGACACCAAGAAGGGCGACCAGCTGGTGCGCGGTTCGATTTCCCTGCCGCACGGCATCGGCAAGTCGCGTAAAGTGATAGTCTTCGCCGCCGGCGAAGAAGCCAAGCAGGCGCGTGACGCCGGAGCGGATGAGGTCGGCGTGGAAGAACTGGTCAAGAAAATAGAGGGCGGTTGGTCTGATTTCGATATCGCCATCGCCCATCCGTCAATGATGAGGGTGGTCGGCAAGCTGGGTAAAGTTCTCGGTCCGCAGGGCAAGATGCCTTCGCCCAAGACCGGGACGGTCACCGAAGAGATAAGTTTTGCCGTCAAGGAATTCAAGGCCGGCAAGATAGAATACCGCAATGACGCCTACGGCAATGTCCATTGCGTGGTGGGCAAGCTTTCGTTCAAGCCCGAGGCAATCCAGCAGAATATCACGGCGTTCCTGGAACACCTCAAGAGCCTGAAGCCGTCATCGGCCAAGGGCGAGTTTATCCGCAATCTTACGTTAACATCGACCATGGGGCCGGGATTGAAATTATTCGTGCGCGCTGAAGCGTCCGGTAAGGCCGCCAAAGGCGCTTAGCGGCAGTTAGTAATGCCGTGGCGTAAGGCGCGGCAGGACGTTATCTGCCGCATTATCCCGCATTAAAGCGGGACATAAGGAATCCATATGTCAAAGAAAATTAAACAACTGGTAGTCAAGGAATTATCCAGCCGCTACAGGGAAATGGATAACTGCATAGTCGTCAATTACCGGGGGATTAAATCCAACCAGGCCTCGGAACTGAGGAGCTACCTCAGGGAAACAGGCATTCTGATGAACGTGGTCAAGAACACCATGGTCAAGCATATCGGCGAGGCCGCAGGCAGTAACGCGCTTAAGAAGGTCGAATCGATGGTCGAAGGCCCGGCCGCCATCATTTATCCCGGAGTCCCGCATTACGACGTAGTCAACTTCGCCAAACGGCTGATAACCTGGCGTGATAAGCATAAGATGCTGGAGATAAAGGGCGGTTACATCGAAGGCCGTCCGGTTTCTATCGGTGAGCTCAAGGCTCTGGCTGCCATGCCGTCGCGCGAAGTAATCCTGACAATGATAGCCGGCCTGCTCAATTCGCCGATGCGCCGCCTGGCCGTGGGGTTGTCCGAGACCGCCGGCAAGTTCGCCCGCGCCATGAAGCAGTATTCGGACAAGAAAACCGACGCGCCTGCGCCACCGGCGGCTAATTAATAAGGCGTTAGTTTATACATTGGTTTGTATCCATCACCCCGCCTTGGTTAAAGCAAAATAAATCCCATCAAATATAATGTAAATTCTTGACATAAACTTATTCGGTGATATGCTTGCTCCTAAAATATGCAGCTATCGATTAATAGCACTTGTTCTTACATTAATAATAAGGGCAGTGTCGTAATTATAAATAATATATCAAGTCCCGCTCCAGTCGGAGTCGGAGAAAGGGGTTATTATGGAAACAAGAAAGGGTAATTTGAGGGACACCCGCGGTAAAATTACGGGAAAATTGCTTACATTAGTATTCTCGGTCTTGCTTATGCAGGCATTATTCGTTCCCAACATATTCGCCTATGACCAGTTTCCGGGCACTAATATCGACCTGACACTGGATACACTCCAAACCTTTAACGTCCAGGCCGGTCAGTCGTATCCAATCAACGCCCATTTTAACTGGGATTCGACCACCAATCAATACGTGGGTGGTTTCCTGATACTTGAAGTGGAACTGACGGTTACGTCGGCCGACGAGATAAGCATTGCCGTTGATCGCGAAACGTTTCCGATGAAGCTTACCACCCCCTATGACCCGGTCACCGGCAAGGCCATCTATTCGATGTGGGCATTTAACCCGCCCAGGCCGCCGTTCACGACGGAGCCGGCATTTATAATAACCGTTACCGGTGGTTTGCATGATACCAGCGTTACGATTTCCCAGCGGGCGCTTTATTACAACGGCGCGCTGACCGGTAATGGCGGCCACGGCTGGGGCACCATCCCGGTGACCTTCAAATATACGGAACCGCAGGTTACCATAACCGACCCGGCGCCGGGCACTACTCTTAAAGTCCTGAGCGAAAAGCACGCCCTTCATGTTACGGCTATATTCCCGGATGAGGGATTGGATGAAAACACATTTTCCTTTGTGGTCGATGGAGTTACGTATACAACCGATATAAATACAAACCCAAGGGTGGTGCTGACCAGGCTTACCGGCGGCATGTGGCGGGCTGATTTGATTATTAATAACTATGGCACGATAGCTGCCTGGGCTACGCCGGTCGCCGGTACAAACGTTGCCATAACCGCTTCTGTCCGACGCACCGGCACTACTACAAATGCTACGGCCCAGACCGAGGTTACCGTGAAAACGGATGCCAACAAACAGCCGCCAGCTAAGGGTATAATAACAGACGGCGACCCCGTTTTTATCAGCACCGGCGAATTCTACCAGCAGTCAACCGACCTGACCATCCCGGGCCGGGGATTTCCTTTCAGCTTTGTCCGGACTTATCGAAGCCAGTCGGATTACAACGGCCCATTGGGCTGGAAATGGGATTTCAATTACAACGCCCGACTGGAAAACTATACCGAAGCGGCCACCGGGTTGTTTGGACTGATGTTCCACGACGGCGCCGGGCGCAGGGAGTTGTTCATCTGGACCGGTACCCGGTATGAGCCGCCGGCCGGTCTTTACAAGGAACTTTTGCCTGTGGCTGGCGCAACCCCGCAGCAGTTTACCCTGACAGATCGTTCCGGCGAGGTGATGACTTTTACCTGGAGCGAGACCAATCAGCTATATAATCTGACCTCTATCGAAGACCGCAACAATAACCAGATGACATTAAATTATGGGCCTAATTCTAATATCCAACCGATTGGCACGCCGTCGAATGTTCTTTTGAATATTCAGGATACCCTGCTCAGAACCATTGCTTTTACTTGGGATGCCAATAACCGGATAGATTATTTTACCGATTTCTACGGTGGCGCGACTCCGGCCAATAACCGGAAGATAGACTTTACATATAATGCGAGCGGGGAACTTACTTCAGTTACGTCGCCTGTATGGACTCCGCCGACCGATTATGGCAAGACTGGATATCCCAGCGGCAAAATTACCACTTATGAATACAGTTCAGATAGTAAACACTACATCACCGGCGTTATTGACCCCAAGCGTAATTTAACTACCACTAAATATATAACTAATGTATATACCTTGGGCCGGGTAACCAGCCAGCAATACGGCGATTCCACCCAGACGTTTGAGTTTGATTATACCACCGTTGCCGGACAGGTGACCGTAACGGATAGAAACGGCAATAAAACCGTATATGTCTTGAGGGGCGACGGCACGGTTAACAGCGAGATAAAAAAGAACGCTGCCGGCGCGACATTATCAACGACTGTATATAACCACAACCAGGGTACCGAGCGCACTTACACCAGTTTACAAGAAGGCAATAGCGTATCATATAATATTGATGATACGGCTATCGACCCCAGGGACCGGGGGAATATATTCTTAACTGTCCAAGCGCCGGATACTGATCGCCAGACACTTTATAACCTGCTGTCTACACCAATTAATACTTATTTTACCTACGAACCGCGCTATAACCAGGTCAAGATCTCGACCGACGCCAGAAACCCAGCTTGGGTAACTACTTATATCTATGATTATGAAGAAGATGCGGCTGATTTGAATGGCGATGGGCTTTACGGTGAAAGCAAGCAACAAAACGGTAATGTGATTAAGATAGCATATCCCAATGTAACCCAGCCCGTGCTCCAGACGGATATTTACCAGCTATTCCGCTATAATGCCAATGGCCAGCTTACCTGGGCGCAGGACCAGGCCGGCATCATTACCGCATACGATTACTATGCTTCGAATGACTCGTTGCATCCGGAATGTTACGGATATCTCAAAACCGTTACCCGTGATGTCGGGACCGGGGCAACCTATCTGAATTATACCACCACCTATGTCTATGACCGGGTCGGCAATATCAACGGCATAACCGACCATCGCAATCAGAGCACGGCATACCTGGTAAACCCATTCAACCAGGTTTTCCAGTCGACCACGCCTGCTCCGGTCTCCGGCGGCACCGGGTATGTGACCAAGTTCTTCTACGATGCCAACGACAATCTCTGGGAAGTCTGGACCAAGAACAAGGATGAAGCAGGCACAGACGGCGCCCCGGCATGGATAAAGACGACCTATGCTTATGACATCCTGGATAACATGGAATACAAGTACGAGGATATGTCGGTGAATACCGCCGGCGTGGTAACCCGTGCAACCACGCAATATGGCCGCGACGACAACGACAACGTCACCGACGTTACCCAGCCCGTAGGCAACAAACACCACACCGAATACGATGCGCTCAACCGCGTCTATAGCGTGACCGAGGGATACCTGCCTCAGCTCCCGGATGTCACTATTCCTTTGGTTACCACCAACTTCTACGACGGCAATAACAATCTTATCAAGACAAAGGTAGGGCCGGCCAGCGACATCACCGGAGCCAAGGGCCGGACCACCTACGGATACGACGGTTTTGACCGCCGGGTCAAGACTACGGACGGCGAAGACAACTACTCCATTACCGGCCACGACGCCAACGGTAACGTCACCAGCGTTATTCACTATAATGCCATCACCCAGAAACTCAGTCAGGTCAATTACGACTTCGACGAGCTCAACCGCATGTGGCAAATGACGGTGAAAAAGTTTGATGCGATAGGCGGAACGGAAACCGATGTCGTAACCACTTACAGGTACGACAAAAAAGGACGCCGTATCAGGGTGACCGAGCCTAACCTTACCTATACCGCCACGGATTACGACGGCGTGGGCCGTGTTCTAAGCGTGACCACAAAGGATTCGAGTAATGTTACTATCGGCACCGTTACCGAATATGTATATACCCAAAACGCTACTACTAATACGACCCAGATAACCGAAAAGGATTATATCGGAGCGCTCTTTACTTCTTACGTCACTCTCAATACCTGCGATAACCTGGGCCGGCTCATCCAATCAGAAGACCCGGCGCATAATTTCACCGGTTACGCCTATGATTCACGCAACAACCTCAAAAAGGTTACCGACCGCGAGAATAATATCACTTTTAAGGGTTACGACCTGATGAACCGCCTGATTCAGACGCGGTATCAAAAGACCGGCGGGGATGCTCCCGTTTATGTCACGGTTCAATACGGCTACGACGGCAACGGTCGGATGACCAACATGACCGATGATAACAGCAAGGTAACCGATTACGTCTATGATGCGGTCAACCGGCGCAAGACCGAGACTCTACCGCCGGCCGCGACCAATGCCACACGGCAGGTCAAAACCTATGTCTATAATTCCTACGGCGTATTGGATTCCATCACCGACTTTAACAGCAATACCATCAATATGAACCTGGCCTCGCCCGATTCGTACGACAACAACCTGCGGCTCAAGCGTAAGACCATAACCTATGTCAGCGGCACTATGCCAGACGGTGCCACCAACGAGGAAACCTACGCCTATGACGATTTGGGCCGGATGACCTCAGCTAGCAACTTTACCACTGTTTCTTCTGTTTCCACGCTTATCTGCGAGGTTGGCATGGCCTACGACTCTATGGGCAATTTGCTGAGCCAGACCCAGCTGTTTAACGGCGAAACCACCGGCAAAACTGTTACCAGCCATTATGATGATAACGGATTTAAGGATTCGCTGACCTATCCGGGTCCAACCGTTGCCCGGCAGATTAGTTTTGTGCCCGATGCCCTGAACCGGACAGACCTGATTAAGGAGGGCTCACCAGATACCGGTACCACCTTTGTGGATTACAACTATGACGGCGCCTACCGGGTCAAGGAGCGCCTTTACGGCATCAGTAATAACATCAAGCTGACCGTCGGTTACGACGCCAACGGCCGGGTTTCCGGTTATTCGCACGGCACAAATGTTACGGCGTCGGTCCTCAAGGCCGGGTTCGCCTACGCCTATGACAAGGAAGGCAACAAGAAATACGAAAAGCGCACCCACGAATCGACGACCGGCATAGGCGATGCCTATAAATATGACGCGTTATACAGGTTAACCGGCGTCAAATACGGGGTAACGAACCTTGCCCCAGCCACAAATTACACAGATTATACTGGGACTCTGACCGAGACATTTGCCTTGGACGGCGCGGGCAACCGGACCTCTGTTACCAACGGCACGACTGTAAGCTATGCGCCAAACGGCCTGAACCAGTATGACTCCATAAACAGCGTGACCCACTTATACGACGCTAACGGCAATCTCACTGACGACGGCGTAAATACCTATGCATATGATTATGCTAACCGACTCTTGAAGGTAACCCTCAAGTCAACGACCACCACCCTGGGCGAATACAAATACGATGCCTTGGGACGCCGGATAGAGAAACGGACTTACGCCACCGGCGGGCAGTCCAACGCCGCAGAGAGCATCGGCACGGGGACTGAAGCAGGCCAGGGCGAGGGCACCCAGACGGCCCTGGATAATGTGACCCCGGCCGCAACCACTGCCAAAGGCTCCGGCAAACAGACCGGCAAACAGCCCAGCACCCAGAAACAGGGCATTCAGCGCGCCCTGACCAACCAGGCCGACGGCACCGGCAGCGGCACGGCCGTGGATAACATCGGCACCGGCAGCCAGGACGCGGGCCAGGGTTTAACAGAAGGCACCGGCACCGAAGGCGCGGTGGTCAATGTCACGGTTATTACAAAGTTCTATTACGACGGCGCCCGGTGCATAGAGGAGCGTGATGGGTCGGATGTCCTGCTGCGGCAATATGTATTTGGCAACGGGATAGATGAAATATTGCAAAGGAAGGATTACACTGATGGGGCAGTCAGCGCAACATATTACTTCCACGAGAACAGCTTGGGGAGCATCTATGCGGTTACGGATAACACCGGTATAATTGTTGAGAAATACAGTTACACGGCTTATGGCAAAGTAACGATAAAAGACGCTTTAGACGTCGTGCATACCACATCACCAATCTCAAATCGCTTTATGTATACCGGCCGGGAATGGGATGCGGAGTCAGGGTTGTATTACTACCGGGCCAGGTATTACTCGCCGGCCATGGGGAGGTTTCTGCAGAGGGATTCATTCAAACCGGATGAGTTATTAAATCTATATACTTACGTAACAAACAATCCTATCAGATATACGGATTCATTAGGATTAATCAGAGAGGAAATTAATGAAGGTCCTTATACTGGATATAGAGATGATGAGGAAGGTCGCTTAAGTATAACAAGGCAAGATGAGGGAGGATATCTCAAATCAAAATTTGTGACTTACCCATGTTGGACAGCCCAATTAGATATTTATGTAGCAACAACAAAACCAGGAAGCATTTCTTATTCCTGTGGAGTAACCTGTAATCCAGGTTGTGAAGTAGTTCAAGCGCAGGTAACAGTGGAATATAAGCGATTAGATCCCCCTCTTCCTGAGGATTCAGGGAAGAGGACAGCGATTTTTGTTGGCCCCCCCATTCGGCCATTCATCCCTGGAACGGTGGTGGGACCTGCTGAGAAATCATCATCTTTACCTAAGCTATTATTAAGTGGGGGGTATGAAAATTTTATTACGTTATCTTACGGTGGAAGATATCTTATCAAAGTAATTTTGGACTATATTGTAAATTGTCATAGAAAAGGAAAGCCTGAAGATGTGAAATATCCTGTTTATGGGAGCATGTCTTATAATATTCAAGAGAATTTTGAGGGACCTCAAAATTCTGAGGGTAGCAAGTAGAATTAGTGATTATAAACGGTTTGGAAGAAACAAGTAAGAATATTATGTGAGAGGATAATTTTATGATAAAAAGCATATTTATATGTCTGGTTTTATTATTTAGTAGCATTTCAATTTGTTGTAATTTATCTTCCGCATCTAAATTAGACGTAAACAATAGTTCAAAAAATAAACCGGTATCGTTAAAATTAGGCAATAGATTTCTTGAAAGTTACCCATTAGGAAATGGGCAAGTCAGGATACTATGTACATGGTATGACTTGTATTATCAACTTGAAAAACAACCAGCAGATATAAGCGCTAAAAACACAGGCCGGTTATATTTTATATCTGGGGAAAAAAACCTTGTAGAAATTCAGGACGAATTTCCGGCCAAAGACTTTAGCTTCCCAATCACATCTGAGGTTAAATCAATAATTAACGACGTAATCACATTAAATCTAAAAGGAGCATTATCTTACACCAAAGAGAATTTTATTGTAGAATTCTCGTGGGAAGGTACTGTGAAAAATGGCGAGGAACAGGCTTTCAGTAAAGTATTCACAGACCCTATCAGTAAAGAAAATAGGTTGCTGTTAATTATAATTAAAGCTAATAATAAAAATGACAGCACGGATCCGATTAACGAATACCGCAAGATGCATCCCTGGCCGAAGGAGCCGGACAAACCCGTCGAGAATACTAAGGACAAGCCTAAGGAACAAACGCCTAAATAATATTTAGGGACAGGAGGGACACATCCCATCCCCGGTAACGCAGTAATTTAGCTCCTCCCAGGGTGCAGTTTTTCTTAAATCGCACTCATTAGGATTGGAATCCAGGCTTGCCATCGCCCAAATAAATTGACTAATCCGGCTAAAAGCATATTATATTTAATAATTTCTGCAGGGAAAGCCTCGGTTTGCGAAAAGAGCGCCTTGGAAACCGCTTGAATA